>OLHA01000086.1_pt1 | contig 52654 bp, 56 predicted proteins | sample 1605961 | NCBI WGS metagenome assembly OLHA01 (sample SAMN03283288) | human gut metagenome | biome: human-associated habitat; material: feces | host: Homo sapiens | place: Peru | collected 2012
AATCCAGATGTTGTTGGTTGGGTGAAAGTAAATGGTACAAATATTAATTATCCTTTTGTTCAAGCAAATGATAACAAATATTATCTTACACATAGTTTTAATAAATCATATAATGCAGCAGGATGGGTATTTTTGGATTATAGAAACAACAATACTAATAATAAGAATACAATTATATATGCTCATGGAAGAACCGATAAAACAATGTTTGGAACATTAAGAAAAGTTTTAAACAATGGTTGGCTTAATAATACAGATAATTTCGTTATTAAAATATCTACTGAAACAGAAAATAGTTTATGGCAAATATTTAGTGTATATCATATACCTACTACTAGTGATTACTTGAAAACGGATTTTGATGATGATACAGAATATCAAAACTTCTTGGATATGATTAAAAATAGAAGTAGTCATAATTTCAATACAAATGTTACAGCAACAGATAATATACTTACTTTATCAACTTGTTATAATAATAACGAAAAAATGGTAGTTCATGCTAAACTAATTAAAAAAGAGCAAAAATAAAAAGATTGGATAATATATAATATGATACTTATTATATATTACGGTGTTCCAATCTTTTTTCATTTTGATAATTTCAGAGAAAAATTGATGAAAAAATCAAAATCTAGTCAAATCGGCTAACTACTACCGACAATTTAATTATAGCACCTTTAACTTCTTTGTTTTTATATACAAAATTTATATTTTTTACTCAAAGAAGACACATTCATCACATTGTTTTATATAATTATCAAGTTCTTCAATATTAGATAACTCTTCTTCTAATTCATCATAATATTTTTTAATTTTATTATTATAAAGTAATATATCTTGGTTGTACTTTTCCATCTTCTTTTTTTGAAACTTATACGGTTTATGTGCTATTGCATTTTTTTTAAGTTCTTCATTAAATGAAATTTTTAATTTTATCATATCTAAAAATCTATATGATTGTTCTCTTAAATAGTAGAAATTCAATTGAGCTATTTTATTTGATAAAGTAAAATCATCTATTGAAGAATATACGCTTTCTCTCATTTTTCTGCCTCCGTTAGTCATACAAGACTAACTATATTATAGCATAAAATTTAAACAATAAAAAAGAATCATTTAAAAAAAATAAATAATTCTAATTATCTAAATCAATATCATCAAATACAGGGTCGTCAAAAAAATCTTTTAATTTAAGTCCAAATCCATTACTTATTCTAGCAATAGTTAGCATTTTTGGATTTTTACTTCTACCGTCAGTTAAGTGTTGAGCTGTGCTTTGAGTTATATAACTTAAACTTGCTAATTTGTTTGTTGATATATTATCAGATTTATTTAATTTGTATGCTAACTCTTTATCATTACATAAATCATTAATTCTTTTAGCAATCGCGTCATTTATCTTCATAATTACCACCACCTATAATAATTTTAATGGTTAATCCTTTGAAACTGTTAATCACGCAAGACTAAATTAGTATTGCAAGACTATGTTTTTTTGCACTAAAAAAATATCTATACCTGTCAATATGTTATTATTACCAAAAGTATCTTTTTTATTAACTCTAATGTTTACAAGTGTTTACGAGATTTTAACAAGACATTTTTATCGCTTTTTTTAAGACAAATTATCCTTATTGACTATAAACAAAGCTATGATATAATTATGTTAAGATATGAAATAAATGTATCCAGAGAGACATTATTTTCAAATATCAACTGAAATACTTTGATGTTTGAAGTAATGTTTTTTTCATATCTAAATATCAATTTTTAATTGTTTCAGTCATTTTTCTTGATTTTTCAAGCAAAATTCATTGAAAACACTTGATTTTTGGTAGATTTTGGTATATCATAGTCAACAATTAATTTAATTTTTGATTTATGATGTTGAGGAAGTAGTACGTATCCTTTGTTTTGGTTATTTTCTATGACCTTAACACGCACTGCTTCCTTTTCAATTAAGGGGGGATTGGATATATGGTTGCATTTTCTTACATTTATTATCAAGCTAACTTATTTAGTAAAAATAAAAATGTAGGATTTGTTTCCCCAAAATTTCCTGTTAATAAATCAAGTAATAAAAAAATTGATGTTAGAGCAATAGGTATTAGCGAGACTATGTCTTTCGGTATCTGTTGCTCTTTTACTTTGGATACACATTTAGATCAGGGGGAATGAGTATATGAAGAACACACTTTTAGGAAAGGACGAGCTATCAATGTATGATTATGTTAAACTTAAAAACATAATCACAGATATTTTCAAGTTATTTAAGTATCTAAAAAGAACTGATGACAAAATTTCTTTGCCAAAAATAACAGCTGACTATCGTGTAAGGTACGAACAATTTGTACCAGTTAATAATTCAGTTGTAGAAAACTGTGTATTAAGAAATATGATGTTAGAAACAAAACTTGAAAATAGAAGAAAAAAATTATTGTCTAAAATAACTTTAGCTTTAAGAAAACTTAATGATATTGAATTACAAGTATTTGATCTTACTTTTTATAAATGTAAAGATGAAGATGAAATTATGGATATAATATCTTATGGTAAAGATAAAGTTAGATATATCAAAAAAAGTGCTTGTATCAAATTCGTATCCGCTCTTGGTCTTGATGATAGGTGTTTTAAATAAGGTGTCGCAAGTGGCACTTTTTTAATGCACTAATTTAGATTGGAGGTGTTAGAAAAAAATTAAAGTACTGACTTAAAAGAATTAAGGGGGTTGGTTTTTATAAATATAGTTAGAATCATAATTAATATCTTTGAAGAAAGCACATATAGAAAATATTGACTAAACTATTTAATTTTATGAATTACAACAAAACAAAAATATATATTAAAAATTTAGTAAACTTATAAATTTTAAAGGGGGTTATATAATTAAATGGATAGTATTTTAAATGATATTTTGCGTCTAATTGGGGACGCAACTAATTACTTAAAAATGTTCGTGGCTGGTGCTACGGGCTTTTTTGTTTTAAAAGATTGCATTATGTATATGGTCTCATCAGAAGATCATCAAAAAGCTGCTTCACTTCGTAAGATACGTACAACACTAATAGCTGGTGTATGTGTTTTTGTTGTAGTTCAATTTGTTAATTGGCTTCTAGCTTACTTCAAATAAAAAATTATGGATCAATACAAACTTGTAAAAGAAATTATAAAAACTTGTCAGTACTTTAAAATAGTAGAAAGAGATATTGATAACTACTTTGTTGAAAAAAAGATAATCGACGGTTTAGATGATATTATCTTTGTGGAAAATTTACTTAACATATTTTATAAAAAAATGAAATTAAAAAGATATAGAAATTCTTTAGATCAAAATAGATTAAAGAAACTTCTAATAGAATTAGAAAAAATAAGATTAAATTTAGAATTTAAGGGGGTGTATGAATGATGAATCAATCTTTAATTATAGGTAGAATTGTTAATGATCCAGAACTTAAAGAAACTGAAAAAGGAAAAGTATCAAATATTACACTAGCGGTCCAAAGACCATTTAAAAATGCTAATGGCGAATATGAAACAGACTTCTTCCCAGTTGCAATATGGAATGGCATTGCTGAAACTACATCACAATATTGTCGTAAGGGCGATTTAATAGGTGTCAAAGGTAGATTGCAAAGTAAAGATAATGTTATTTCTATAATTGCTGAAAGGATAACTTTTTTATCTTCAAAGTCAATAAAAGATGATATTTCAACAGAAAAAGAATTAAAAATATAAAAAAATATATATAAATTTCATTTTAGGCGCTGTATTTTTTTTAAAAGCGCGTTATAGTGTTTGTAAAGAAAGGACGTGTCTTATGTTAAGAAAAATTTTAAAAGTATTTTTAGTAATTGTTTTTATAGGTTTTATAAGTGCTTATGTAAGGGGTATTCATTACAATAGTAATAAACTCAAAAGTGATAAATCAGTAGCTCAAGAAAATATAGAAACAGTAAAACAAAATATTATTGACGAAGAATTAATATCATCTATAATAAATGATAATGAATCTAAAGAAGAAGTTAAAGAAAATAACACTTCAAATAACAAAGTAATAAATAATAAAAATGAAGAAATAAAAAATACTATTCCAGAACAAAAACAAGAATCCAATCAAAATGAAGAAAAACAAATAAATAATATTTCAAAAAAAAAAGAAACTAAAACAAATGATATAATAGAACAAGTACCTGAAGTTGATGACGAATATAATAATCTAGTTAATTTTGTAGATTATAAAGCTGATGAATTTAACAAATGTCATACTGATAGTATTGATGTTGCTTTATCTGATACAGATAATATTAGAAATACATCTTGCAAGCAATTTGCATATAATGGTAAATTGGTTGGTTATAAAATACAAATATTTTATAATGACGGTACTTATAAATATTACAAATAAAATTTTCAAGGCGATCAATTAATTTTGGTCGCTTTTTTATATTAATTAAAGGGGGAATGAAAATTGAAATTAAACTTAAAAAGTGTGCTAGCTTTAGTAGTTGGTGCATTTTCATTTTTAGTAGGTTTTACAAATGTCTTTGCTGCTACATTGGTTCAAACACCGGTTGATGATTACTTTTATACTCGTCGTGGTGGTGGAAAACCTTATATGTCAGCTCAATGGAAACTATACGATATGGACGGTAAAGCTGCTTATTGTATAGAGCCGGGTGTAAATATTACTATTCACGATTACGACGGTGCGGTTGGTTATATCAACTCACCATACTCTGATGAAATAAATCAAAAGATTGGATTAATTGGATATTATGGATACAACTATCCGGGACACCAAACTTTAAGATATAGAGCTGCGGCTCAATCTTTAATTTGGGAAACAACAGGCGGTCAAATTGTAGAGTTCTGGACTGAAAAATATGGTAATGGTAGTTTTATAAATCTTAATAAAGAAAGAAATGACATAATGTCTTTAGTAAACTCGCATTATACAATGCCTTCTTTTAACAATGAAACAAAAGACGCTATCATAGGTCAAACAGTATCATTTACTGATAATACTGGTGTATTATCTGGATATGAAATTTATAGAAGTGATAATGCTACTTCTAGTATTAATGGGAATACATTAAATATAACTCCTAATGCTGTTGGCGAGATTACTGTATCATTAATTAAAAAGACTTATACTTCAGATCCTACAATGATCTTTGTAGGTAAAGACAGTAAAAGTCAAAAAATGGGAATATTTGGCGTACACGATCCAGTAGTAGCAAAAGTTAAATTAAATGTTAAAGGTGGTCGTGTTGAAATTATTAAGACTGACGCTGATACTGGTACAACTACACCAAGCGGTCAAGCTAGTTTAGTTGGTGCTAAATTTGGTGTTTATGATGTTAATGATAATTTAATTACTACTTTAACTACTGATAGTAATTCTTATGCAATAAGTGATTATCTTCCTAGTTTAAATGTATTCTACATTAAAGAACTTGAAGCTCCAAAAGGTTATGTTCTAAATACTGAAAAATATTACTTTAAATTAGATAAAGACAATTTACTAGCTAGTATAAATATTAGTAATAAAGTTATTGAAAGAAAATATGAAATAACAAAAGTTGTAGCTTCTAATAAAACTCAAATAATGACACCAGAAGTAAATGTTGAATTTGGTATATATGACTACAACAATAATTTAATCAAAACTTTAAAAACAGATAGCGACGGTAAAATTTACTTCACTTTACCATTTGGGGATTATATTTTAAGACAATTATCAACACCTAGTGGTTTTGAAAAAATTGATGATTATAAATTTTCTATAACAGAAAGTGGTCCTACTATTAATAAAGTATTTAGTAATGCTGAAATAACTTCAAGAGTAAAAATTATTAAAGTTGATGATTCAGGTAATAGAATTGCTATAGCTGGTATAAAATTCAAAATTAAAGAATTATCTACTGGTAAGTATGTATGTCAAAAAGTAGCTTACCCTAATAGTAAAACTTATTGTGAATTTGAAACTGATGATACTGGTATGCTAATTACACCATATCCACTTAATAGTGGCGATTATGAACTTGAAGAAGTGGATCAAAAAATTAATGGTTATTTATGGAATAGTGAGCCATTAAGATTTAGTATTAATGAGAAATCTAATATTATTAGTAGTGATGACTTTGATAAAATACTAGAATTAAGATTTACAAATAAAGAAGTTAAAGGTGCTATTGAAATAAAGAAAACTGGCGAAAAGTTAGTTATTGAAAATGGTAAATATACCTATGAAACAATACCACTTCCTAATGTAGTATTTGAAGTATATGACGAAAATAATAATTTAGTTGGAACTATTACTACTGACGAAAACGGTTATGCTAGACTAGATAATTTGAAACTTCAAAAATATACTTTGAAAGAAGTATCTAGTTCTCTATCTCATTTAATAGATAATAATGTTTATAAATTTGAATTAGCATATAAGGATCAATATACTCCTATTATTACTAAAACATTTACATTAAAAAATTATCTACCAAAAGGAACACTAGAATTTACTAAAACTGATTATTCTACTGATAAAGCACTACCTAACACAGTCATAGAAATTTATACAGAAGATGATGTTTTAATGGGTACTTATACAACAGATGATAAAGGAATGGTTATTATTAAAGATTTACCTTTATCTAATGGTAAAAAATACTATATTTTAGAAAAACAAACTTCTGATTCATCATACTTATTAAATGAAGAAAAAATGTATTTTGAAATTAATGAGAATGGTGAAGTTGTTAAAGCTAATATGAAAAATGAAAAAATCAAAGGTAGTTTAGAATTTACTAAAGTAGATTTATCAACAAGTAATCCTATTCCTAATACTAAAATTGAAATTTATAATGCTGATACTAACGAATTAATCTATTCTGGATTAACTGATGAAAACGGTAAAATCATTATTGATAATTTAGAATATGGACGCTACTATATTAAAGAAGTTGAAACTGCTTCACCTGACTATATTTTAAATACTGAAAAAATGTATTTTGAAATTAGAGAAAATGGCGAAGTTGTTAAAGCTACTATGACTAATGAAAAAGTAGAAATGCCAAAAACATTTAATACTGATTTAACTAGCTCAATTATTATAATTAGTACTGCTATTCTTGGTTTAGGATTATTAATATATGCAAAAAAGAAAAATAAATAAAATTATACAAATTTTAGGGTTGATATTGATTTTAATATCAGCCCTTATTTGTTTTAAAAAAATATATTGTAATTACAAAGTAGATAAAGAAACAAAACAAGTAATTGAAACAATGTTTGAAGAAGATACTCCACCACCTATCAATGAAGAAGAACAAACAGAAGAAGTTGTAGAAACTCCTAAAAATCAAGAAATACATTTAACTAACAATTATCTTGGTTATATAGAATTAAAATCTGGTATTCAAAGATTAATAACTTCTGGAACAGATAAAAAAACACTAGATAAGGGTTTAGTTGGAACATTAAGTACTTCTGCGGGAATTGATGATGAATTTGGTAATCTCATAATTGCCGGTCATAGTGTTTATAATACATTTCAAAGTTTGCACTACTCTAGTGTAGGCGATAAGATTAAAATTGTATCTCATAAAGCTACATATATTTATGAAATAGTAGAAAAACATACAATTAATGATGATGATATGTCTTATTTTAAAAGTGTAGATAATGAAAAAATATTAACATTAATTACTTGTAAAAATAATGGTAATAAAAGACTAATTGTAGTCGCAAAGTTAAGGGGGTAAAAAATGAGAAGATATAATACAAAATTTATTTTTTATATTTCAAAAGACTTGAAAAAGAAGTTAGAAAAAAGATCTCAAGAGTTAGATATTTCTATGTCTGATTATATAAGAACTTTAATAAAACAAGATTTAAAGTTAAATGATATTGCTTATGTTAATTCTATTATAGATAGACAGACATTTGAAATTGAAAATATAAATAAAAAGTTATCTGGTTATTATAAAGGTTTATAAAAATTTAAGGGGGTTTTATGAATATAGAATTAAATAATGAATTGATTGAGCGTTGTAATAATCAAAGTATGTATAATCGTGGTACTCATATCAAAGAAAGTGCTGAAAGTGATTATAAAAAGTTTATAGATACTTTTAGTAGTCGTACTCTTAATCCACAGCAATTAGAAATTGTTAAAAAAAGGACAGAACAATTTAAAGAATTAATAACAAATATTTATAATGAATATTTGAGTATATCTGCTAATTTTGTTCCTGTTAATGTTGCTGGACCAGCAAAATATAATTCTAATAAGTTTGAAAAAATTGCTGATAGAATGAATAAAAAAATAGATGAAATAAATGATAAAATAAATAAGTTCTATGATAATACTGAAAATATGTTGAAAAATGCTTATTCAAAAGATGAAATAATATTAAAATATAAGAATGGATATAATGAGCCAATAAGTTCTGATGATCCATTAGCTAGAGAAAAACTAGAAGCAAAGTTAGAATACTTACAAACTAAACATCAATCGTATTTAGATTTTAATAAAAAAGCAAGACTTAATAAAACGGAACAATTACCACCTTATGTTCTTGCTAATTCTAATCAAAATATGAAAGCTGTTAAAGATAGATTACAAACACTAGATAAAATAGATAACATAGAAACAGGTCGTTATTATTTTGATAATGGCGAAGTTAGTTTTGATAAAGAAGATATGAGAGTAAAAGTTTTCTTTGATGAAAAGCCAGATGAAAAAACAAGAGATGAATTAAAATCTCGTGGTTTCAAATGGTCTCCAAAAAATTCTGCTTGGCAAAGAAAACTAACACCTAACGCCATTTATATAACTAAAAGAATGTTTAAAGATATTGGAAGTTTAGAAATCAAATTAGTTAATGATTATACTAAAACTATATAGGTAATATTATGCTACAAGTATTAGTCGTTCAACAAGAATCAGCAAGTTGGTTAATGGACGCCGTCCGTTCTATCTTCTGGTTTCTTGCTAAAGGTGTATTACTTCTACTAGACGGAATGTTTTTAATAATTGATGATATATGGAAGTTTAAATTTTTTGATAATCCTTATGTAAATAAAATCTATTCATCTGCTATTATTGTTGCTTGTACTTGGTTAATATTAAAAGTTATATTAGAACTGATTATGAGATACTTTGTAGATCAAGATGATAATAGCTCACCTACTAGGGTGTTTAAAGGTATTATTTTTTGTGTCGTTATGATGTTTTTAATTCCACCTATATTTAATTGGGGTTATGATTTATCTTCAAAAATGACACAGTATGTTGTTTCTGTATCATCAAATAATACTGCTAGTGCTACTTCTTTTGAATCTAGTATGTCATCAATGATACTTAATGCTTTTGCTGATGATGACAAAATGAAAGAAGAACATAAAAAATATTTTATAGAAAACTGGTTTACCGCTGATTATAACGAAGTTGAAGATGACGGTTTATTTGATAGTGGTGTTTATAAGTATAGCTTTAGTACTTTTCCAATATTTCTGGTAGGTTTAGTAGTTGTAGTACTTCTTTTCTTTATAGGAATACAAGTTGCTAAAAGGATTATAGAGTTAGCTCTCTATAAAGCCATAGCACCTTTTGTATGTACTTCTTTAGTGTCAAACAAATCACACGCTTTTGAAGTTTGGTGCAAGGGTGTTATGGGTACTTTTTTAGTCACGACAGTTCAATACTTATGTATAGGTATCTTATTTAATGTTTTCGGTCAAGTATCATCTGGAACAAATTATGTAATGTCGGTCATTTTAATTGTCATAGGTGCATTATTATTTATAATAGCTTCTCCTCAATTAGTTTCTGCATTACTTAATGCAAATACTGGTGCTGGTGCAAATATGAGTGAATTACATACACTAGCTGCTTTAGGTACAAGTATGGTCGCTATGTCTAAATATGGTAAGACAGTAGATAATTCTACAAGTTCAAACTCTAATACTGATAATTCAAATAGTGATAGTTCTGGAGCTGGTGCCGATACTAATATGGATAATTCATCTTCAAATTTAGAAAGTGCTTCAAACAGTGCTTCTAGTAATGAAGATAATAATTCTAATAGTAATCTTAATAATGAAAGTCCTGATAATAGTTCTAGTGATATATCTTCTTCTGATCCTGAAGTAAGTGATTTATCTGGTAATATAAGTGATAATATCAATATGGATACTACTACATCTTTATCAGAAAGAATTGATACATATAAAGACTTTATGGATAATCGTTATTCATCATTAAATGATGATACACCTACATATAAAACTAATGTTGATTGGGGGAATATAAATGTATCTAATACCAAAGAACATAAGAGTTAAAAGAGAGATTTTTAAAGGTTATGGTGTTAAAGAAATTATCTTTTTAGGAATATCAATCTTTGTTGGTTATTTATTAGCTAGATTATTTGGTAAAGGTTTATTAAAAGTGTTTTTATTCTCATTTTTTCCTATACTTACATTTTTAATAACTCTACCTATGCCTAATGGTAATGGTAATATTTTAAGTATTCTAATTAAAATGTTAAAATTTAGAACAAGTCAAAAAAAATATAAGAAATATAATTCTTAAATAAGGGGGTATGTAATTGAATAATAAAGTTGATGATGTACTTTATAAACTTGTAGAAACAAAAAAATTCATAGCAAAAGCGGCTTTAAATGATAATAGTAATACTTCTTATGAGAACACTATTAAAGGACTAAATAATATTATTGTTGATTATACTATGAATAATAAAATGTCTCGTAAAGAAATTTTAGATATTACTTTTTCTTTGTATGATATTGAAGTTGAAAAAACATTTTTAGATAAGGTTAAAGATTTCTTAAATATACCTAAACATATCAAAAATACTAAAGAAAAAATAATTGAAAATCATAAAAAAAAAGAAACTAAAAAACAATATGAAAAAGAAATAGAAAGTTTAGTTAAGGATAAACTAAAAGAAATGATTAAACAAGATAAATTAGATAGTCAAAATAAAGTTAATAATGATAAGGTTTTAGATAAAGAAAAACAAGAAAATATAAATATAACTAATAATAAAGATCTATCTATTAATCATAACATTAAAACTTCTGTTCCTACTTCCAACAAGGAATTTGAAGAAACAAAACAAATGAAAATTTAAGGGGGTTATAAAATTTATGAATAAGAATCTTGATGAAGTGTATATAACACTTCTAAAAGCAAAAGAAAAAATATACGAATATACCAAAAACAAAGTTAATAATAAAAATTGGCGACCATATTATAATGGAATTGTAGAAAATATAGATAATATTATAGTAGATTATTCAATAGCTACAAAGATGTCTAGTGAAGAAATTTTAGATTGCTTATTTGAAGTTGGTGCTGATAATAAAGATAGTATTTTCTATGATACTTATAACACTATGAAAATAAATATGTAATTCATAATATCTGGGGGTTATTTTGAATAAGAATAAAAAGAAAAAGATTGATAAATCTATTCTTGAATGGTTGCCTTTTAAAGAAGTTTGGAATGATTTATTATATCTTGATAATGACAAAGTTGTTGGTATTATAAAAGTAAATAGCATTAATCTTCAACTATATTCTAATGAAGAACAAACATCTAAAATATTTCAATTTAGAAAAGTATTATTAAGTTTAGAATATCCTTTTAAAATACTTGCTCTTGATAAACCGATTAGTTTATCAGAGCACATAGAAAACTTATTATATTTATCTAAAAATACTGATGATAAAATTAAAAAAGAATTATTAGAAGAAGATATAAAATATGCTGATACAATAATGAATAATAATTTAGTAAACAATCGTGAATTTTATTTATTAATTGATGAAGATAAAGACAATGTTAAATTGTTAAAATCTAAAATAAATGATATTGTATCTCAATTATCTAATATAGGTCTATCTTCATCTCAAGCTAAAACTGATGAAATAAAAGAATTACTATTTGTCTATCTTAATCCTACTTCATCACTTGAAGTATTTAGACAAGACAGTAGTTTAAAAACATTAAAAGAAAAAATTGCACCTATTGCAATGAAGTTTAATGAAAAGGACATATTACTTGGAGATATATATGCTACAAGTATTATAATTGATACTTTCCCCTCTTATGCTAGGGGAAGTTGGTTAGGTATGTTATCTAACATTAAAAATACTCGTATGATGATTTCTGTTAATCCTATGGATAATATAGAAGTTAATAAAACTCTAAAAAAAGGAATGACAGAAACTAGAAGTAAGTTTATTAATTCTAAAGATAGAAACGATCAAATAGTACTCAAAAATCAATTAGAAGATTATGAGAAACTAACAAATAAAATGGATCGTGAAAATGAAAAAATGCTACTGATGTCAGTAGTTTTTTTTACTTATGCTGAAAGTTTAGAAGAATTACAAAAAAGAATAAAAGAAATAAAGTCTGCTTTAAGTAGTTTAAATCTTCGTGGATCACAGTTGATATTCGAGCAAGAACAAGGTTTAAAAACTTGTTTACCAACTCTTGATATGCCACTTCAAGAAAATTTTGGACTACCTATGCCTACAACGACAGTAGCGGCTTCATTTCCTTTTGTCTTTGAATCTATACAAGATGACGGTAATTCTATAATACTTGGCGACGACATAAACGGCGGCCTTACTTTATTTGATTTGTGGAAAAGAACTAATAAAAGAACAAACTCAAATATGTGTATTATAGGTAAAAGTGGTAGTGGTAAATCTACTTTAATCAAAAAGTTATTACGTGGTAATTTTGCACGTGGTGGTGGTAAAAAACGAACTCGTATTTTGTGTGTAGATCCAGAACGTGAATATAAAGACTTATGTAATACTCTTAATGGTAATTGGATAGATTGCGGTAGCGGATCGGGTTTTGTTATTAATCCACTAGAAATTAAAAATTCTGCTAATGACGAAGATAATAATGTTGCTGTAATAAAACACTTACAAACATTTAGAACTTTTATAAAATATTATTTTAAAGATTTAACAGAATTAGAACTTACTAAAATTGAAGAATTACTTTTGAAAACATATAAAAAGAAAAACATAGATTTAGATACTGATATTAGTAAGTTATCTTCAAAAGATTATCCTATCATTACTGATTTTCATAATGAAATAAAAAACGAATTAGAAAATGCAAAAAATGATAAAAGAATTAATGATGACACAGTTAAGTCTTTAGAAAAAATAGAAGCTATTGTTAGAAGAATGGCTACCGGTGTTGATAGTAAATTATGGAATAATTATTCTAATTTAGATTTAAACTCTGATTTTATAGTATTTGATATTCATACTTTACTTGATAGTGATGACACTATATTAAGAACTCAATTCTTTAATATCTTATCTTTATGTTGGCACATTATTAGTCAAAATAGAGACGAACAAGTTATTTTAATTGTTGATGAAGCTCATTTATTAATTGATCCTGAAAATAAAGACGGACTAGAATTTTTAAAAAGAACTTCTAAAAGGATTCGTAAATATAATGGTAGCTTAATTGTGTGTACTCAAAATATGATTGACTTTACTTCACCAGAAGTAGTTAGGTACGGTCAAGTTATTGTTGATAATTCTGACTATCAAATTATTATGGCGCAAGGAAGTGAAGAAATTATTTCACTTCAAAAAGTATTAAGATTAAGTGAAAATGAAAGAAGATTTTTACAAACTGCGGGTAAAGGTCAAGCACTATTTGTTATTACTCACGACAAACGAATACCTATCTTCGTCCATTTAAGACCAGAAGAAAAAGAATTATTTGGTAAAGGTGGCGGTAGATAATTAAAGATATTGTGTCAACTATAATGAAAGGTAAAATGATAATTGCACTACTTCCAGTTGCATTTATCATTTTTATTGTTTTAATAATTGTAGCTTTACTTACTTCATTGTTTGGTAATCAAGAGATGACTTATAAAACTTCTTTTGTACTTCCATTTGATACAAATAACTTTACTATCACATCTGATTATGGACTACGTGATGATCCATTTACTAATGAAAAATCAAAACATAATGGTATAGATGTTGTCCCAGTAAATACAAAAAATATAGTTGCAATAGCTGACGGTAAAGTTGTTGCTAGTACTCTTGATAGTGCTGGTGCTGAATATGTTTTAATAGAGCATAAAATAAATGGAACTACTTATAGATCTGGATATTGGCATTTAGAAGAAAATTCAAGAACTGTCAATGTCGGCGACGAAGTTAAACAAGGTCAACAAGTTGGTATTATGGGAATGACTGGTCGAGCAACAGGGGTTCACTTGCATTTAGTATTACAAGTATATAATGCTAAAACAAATCAGTTTGAATATACCGATCCCACTACTATTATTAAAAATAAAATAACTGCTAAAGATTATATCTTATATGATTATAATTCTAAAAGTTTTAATAATCCATTTGGTAATCTACCCACTACACCAGAGTTTAATCCATTACCTAATCTTAATAATTAATGGCCGAACTTTTGGCAAAAAAGCAATTCAAAAAGTGGCGATTTTCTAAAAAATATATATTCAATAAGTGTGTACGATTGTTATACACCCCTTATTTTTCAAAGGGTAATAAGTTAACGATTGTATAACAAAAAGATGAAATGTAAACACTTGTGTTTTTTAGAAACCCTTATGAAATAAGGGAAAATTCGCCACTGGCGAATTGTTTGTAAACAGGATTTATCCTGCTTTAAATAGAACTTAAAAGTTAGTACATTTTTTTGGCCGAACTCTTGGCCGAAGATAGAAAGGATTTTATGAAATTATTTTTGATTATTTTAGGAATTAATATTCTAATATTTTTAATTGTATTTGTTTTCTGTGTTTGTAAGGTTGCAAGTTTATGTGATAAAGAAATGGAAAAAATAAATAAAGATATTTAAGTTGTTATATTAAAATTTTATTATTTTATAAAAGGGGGTTATATAAATGAATGATAAAAAAAATAATTATTTAAAAGTACAAGTGGATCAAAAAATGGAAGAAGCATTTAGAAAGATTATTGAGAAAAAAGGATTATCAATTCAAACTGCTTTAGAAATTATAATTAAAAATTATATACTTGAAAACTTGGATTGTATATTGAATAGTAAATAATGAATGAAAATAAAAATTCAAATATTGTTGCTTTCAGACTAGATCCACATAAGAAAAAATTATTACAAGATCAAGCTGATAAAAATAATATGAAATTAAGTGAGTATTGTAAATTAGTTTTATTAGATTATTTAGAACAGTCAATGTTATTAGATACACAAAAAAAGTTGGTCGAACTAATTACAGAAACAGTACAAAATGCTAATGAAAAACAATTCTATAAAATACTTACTATGCTAAATAAAAATAATATAGGAATAGAAACTATAATATTACAAAATGATATGACTTATAAATATTTTGATATACCACAGACAAGATCTGAATTAAATACCCATTTAGTAAATCACCCTATAACAGAAGTTGCAAGAGAACAAGTATTAAAAAATATTCGTGAATTAAGAAATAAAAAGGAACTAACTGATGAGTAGTAATATAGTAGCTATCGTCCGTTATAAGAAAGATGTTAATTTTCAAAAGTTAGTTGGTGGTTGGTGTAAGTATGTTTCAAAGGACGGTACTGACGGAAAAAGTTTAAAAGACTTTTCTTCTAGTGATGAATTGTTTGACAAAGAATTTGGAATATATGATGACACTATTGATAATGATGTTAATTACATTTGGGATAAAAACGGAGATATAAAAAAAGAAGATATATTAAAAGATTTGCCAAAAGATGAATCAGGTAGAATGTGGAATTTAGTTATTTCATTCCCACCAGATTTTGCTTTAGAATCTGGACTTAAAACTAAACAAGATTATTATATGATGACTAAATCTATTATGCCTAGATTTTTATTAGATAATGATTTTGACTTAACTAATACACGGTGGTATGCAAGTAAACATAATGATACTGATAATCCACATCTTCATATTACTATTTTTGAAAAAGAAACTAGAAGAAAAAAAGATACATTAGAAAAGTCATCAATAAAATATTTAAAAAGTAATATTGCTTCTTATTTAGTAGATAACAAATCTTTTTATCAGGAACAAGATTATTTATTTTTAGGTTTGGAATATAAGATAAGAAAAAACAATTTTACAAAAGTTGATAAAGAATTATTTTTTAGTAGTAAATATAGAAAAGCATTAAATAAAGATTTATTGAATCTATATGATAAGCTACCAAAAAGGGGCCGACTTCAATATAACTCAAAGAATTTAGATTATTGTAGAAAAGATATTGATAAAGTTATAGAAAGAATTTTATATCACGACACTATCAAGTATGAATTTGAAAAATACTATCATAGTTTAGAAGAAATACAAAGAGAACAAAAAAAGTTATATGGTAATAATGCAAATAATAAATATATAGAAAATAAAATGAAACGTTTATATTCTAAAATAGGAAATGATATTTTACATAACTTTAAAGTTTATAACTCTACTGACTTTATTAAAAGACAAAAAGAATTTTTAAAAGTTAATATAATGAATATGAATTTTAAAAGTCGTCCTGTAAAAAAGAACTCTACTATTTTAAAGTATGCTAAAGAATTATATAAACTTGGTCGTCTTGCTGAATTATCTGATAATGATATTAAAAAGTTATTAAGTGATTGGATTAGAAGATCAAACTTAAATGTTAATGTTGATAATGTATTTACTGCTGTTAGAATGACAAGTGAAGATATAAATGCTACTGATTTTTATAAATCACTATCTCACTTTGGTTATACAAAAGAAAAATATACTAATTATAAAAATAAATCTTTTTATAAAAATATTAGATTTAAACAGTTTATTAAAAAAGCTAATTATTTTTTAGAATCTGAAAGTAAAAATGAAGAAAGATATTTACAAGAGATTTTAGAAAAAGAATTACAAGGAAAAGAGATTTAAAGGGGGTTGTTAAAATAAAGAAATTTAACTATTGTTTAGTAGTTATTATTTCTCTATTATTAATTATCTTTTTTCTACCGAATTTTATAAACATAGTTCAAAATAATTTTAAATTAAGTTTTAATTTTAATTTAATAGAATTAATTAAGATAATATTAAATGATAAAAAAATGATTATGGGGATCTTGCTTTTAGAGATCCTTTTCATTTTGCTTATAACTTATTATAAATATAATTTTAAGGTTAAGAACTCTCACTCTACTAATGGTATCCCAGAACGCGTAAGTTCTAATGAATTTGGTAGTAGTAAATTTGCTAGTATAAAAGAAATTAAAGATAACTTTACTACTTGGAAATTTGGAAAAGAAAATAAATCAGGTGGTATGGTTGTTGCAATAGAAAATAATAAATACTATATTGATACAAGTTCTAATCATAACTTAATTGTTGGTAGTACTGGATCTGGTAAAACTGTTAGTGTCATATTACCACTAATTTTTAATCTAGCTGATAGTAATGAGTCAATGATTATTAATGATGTTAAGGGCGAATTATATAAATATACTTATGAATATTTAAAGAAAAAAGATTATGATGTTAAAGTTATTAATTTAAGAGATACTAAAAATAGTGATTTTTGGAATCCTCTTACTTTAGCATATCAATATTATAAAGAAAATAATTTTGAAAAAGAAGTTGAAACAGTTAATGACTTATCAAATGCAATATGTGAAGAAGTTAATAGTCGTGATAAGTATTGGCAAGAATCATCTTCTTCTGTATTAAGTGCTTTATGTCTTGCTTTAATTGAAGATTGTAAAAATGAAAATCAAATACATTTTCATTCTATTTATAATTTGTTAGTAGAACACGGTGCTAAAAAGTATGGAGATCAAAACTCGTTAGACAAATACTTTGATGATAGGCCTTTCGGTAATACTGCTAAAAATTTGTATTCTGCTGGTAATTTTGCTCGTGGGGAAACAAGAGCTACTATCTTCTCTATATTGGCTTCAAAATTAAAAGTATTTGGCGATACTGGTATAAGTTATATAACAAGTAAAACTTCTTTTAATATGCGTGATATTGGCAAGAAAAAAACTGCAATATTTTTGGTAGTACCTGATGAAAAGTTATCTCGTCATTTTATAGGTGGCTTATTTGTAAATCAAGTCTATCAGACTTTAGTAGAAGAAGCTCAAAAAAGTCCTAATGGCGAATTAGATGTTAGAGTTAATTTAATCTTGGAAGAACTTTGTAATACTATACATATCAACGAATTATCAAAAAAACTGACAGTTGCAAGATCCAGAAAAATTAGAATATATGGTGTCGTTCAAGATTTTGGAATGATACAAGAACATTATAGAGATCAAGCTACTACTATTAAAGCAAATATGAATTTATGTTATCTTCTTACAAATGATTATAATACTGCTAGAGAAATATCAAACCGTCTAGGAAAATATACAATAAAAACTACTAGGACATCATCTTCTAATAGATATGGTAAAGCTGATTTTAATTTATCAAGTGATACTTCTTTAACTGGTAGAGATTTGCTTACTACTGATGAATTAATTAATTTTAAAGTTGGCGACGCATTATTTTTAAGAGCTCGTATGGATCCTATCAAAACTAAATTAAAGCAAATAAGTGATTATCCTATAAAATATAAAATTGTTGATGAAATAAAAATTGATAATCCAGAATTTCAAAAATTAGAACTTTTTGATTTAGACACTTTTAGAATAGAAAAAGAATTATTTAAACCGGAAGAAACTAAAAAGACTACACCTACTAAAAGGGCTAACCCTACTAAAAAGAAAAAGGATAATGGGGATAAACAATCCTAGTATAAATCTTTTTAATTTTAATTATCCGGTTATAAAATTAAATAAAGATAATGTTAAAGTTGGTACTTTCTTTTCTGGTATTGGTAGTCCAGAAATGGCTTTTAAGAGATTAAAAGATAATGGTGTTATAAATAATTATGAATCAATATTTTTTTGTGAAATAGATAAATGGGCTGTAAAAAGTTATTGTGCTATTCATAATAAAACTGAAAAAGATAATCTTGGAGATATTACAAAAATAAATGGTAAAAATCTTCCTTACTGCGACATTTGGATTGGTGGCTTTCCTTGTCAAGATATATCTATGGCTGGTATAAGACGTGGATTTGATTTTAATAGTAATACTAGATCATCTCTAGGTTGGAAGATGATACAATTTATAAGAGAAATGGATAATCCACCAAAGGTTGTTATATTTGAAAATGTAGCTGCTATTACTAATTCTAAAATGAGAAAAACTTTAAGTCTTTTTAAACAAGATTTAGAAAATCTAGGTTATTCATTATACGATCACGTTTTAACTGCACTTGATTATGGTACACCTCAAAATAGAGAAAGATATTTTTTAGTTGCAATTAAAGGTAAATATATCTATCATTTTCCAGAAAAAATAAAACTTAAATTAAGACTTAAAGATTTATTAGAAAAAGATATTGATCCTAACTTGGTATTGTCAGAAAAAGTAAAATTTGATTTAGAGAAATTTGTTAAAAATAAAAACTATTCTAAAAATAGCAAATTGATATGTAAGAATTTAAAAGACAAAAGAAAAAGATATGTTATAAATTTATATAGATTCGTTGATGGTAAAAATCATTGTGGACGTGATACTTCATCAAAATATAATCAGACTGCAAGGTTATGGTCTATGAATGGGTATTGTCCTACCTTAACCGCTAACTCTACTGAAGATACAAGCAAAATGATTATCTACAAAGATAATTGTTTTTTTGTTAAGAAAATTAGTCCACTTGAAAGTTGGCGATTTATGGGATTTTCAGATGATGATTTTTATAAAGCTAAAAGTACTGGTATGTCTAATAGACAACTATTTAAACAGGCCGGTAATAGTATAGCAACAAATGTTATTTATTACATATTGAAAAATTTATTTTAAGGGGGTGTTAATTAATGGAATATGAAATATTTTTGAATAAAGTTAGAAAGAATTTAGAAAAAACAGACAACTACTTTGAATGTGAAATGAATGAGATAATTGATGTTATAAGAAATACTTTAACTAACGAAAAAATAATTAATATATCTGATTTAGATATTCTATTCTATAAAGTTAAATGTTATATAAATAGAATGATAAAAAAAGAAGAATAATTTTACAAAATATGACAAAATACGACAAATCGTTCAATTAGTCTTGCAAGACTAACAAAAATGTGTTATATTTATATTGTCAGTAAGATACTGACTATTAAACCATTTTACTTTAACTTGCATACGCTACACCGTAATTTTAGTAGTGTTTGTAGTAAAAGTAGCTCACTAAAGCCGCTAGTACAGGGCTTTGTTTTTTTAAGAAAATATATCAAATTATAGCTGTTTGATTGACTTTAACTTATATTTAATGTAAGATAATAGCAATAATGAAATCATTAACTGATTTAGGGGAAATGTTTTTATGAAGTCAGAAAGTTTTAAGCTCTTAAAAAGCAAAATAAATATTTTAAATGATTTGAATGATAAGATTAATTTAATCGAATGGAACAAAGATGACGGTCCAAAATTTGAATCAGTTGAAGAAATGAAAGAATTTGAAAAAAAAGTTATAAATGGCGATTTTGAATTTGTATTAGATGATAATACTGATACTGATAATAATACAATTTTAAAAGATTATAAAACCACTAAAGATAATTATTTCTTTTATATTTATAGTTATAAGAATAATGATAAATATATTACTTATTTATCTTTAAAGAATTTAGATGAAACAGATTGTATTCATAATATATATGGATATAAAACTGATGATGAAAATTCTGCTTTAACATATTTTGATAAATTAAAAAATGATATATCAAATAATACGATTGATTATATACTTAATAAAATGATAATTGAAATTGATAAAAATATAAATAATTTAAAAAATAAGTATGAGAAATTGACTAGCGAAAGTTAGTCTTTTTTTATACTTTTAAAGGGGGTTGAAATTATAGATATAATTAATAGTCTTAATTTGATTAAAGAATATACATCAAAAAAAGACTTTGAAAAAATTAAAGATACTACTTTAAATATAGAAAAAAATATTTTGAATAATTACCATAGTCATAATGATTTTAAAAGATTAATTGATACCATTGTGCTATATAGTGATTATTCTTTTTTTAATACATTATTAATTGATTATCAATATCCTTTTTTCTTGGATCTTGGCACTGAAAATAAATTTAAGAAAAATGGATTTACTATTTTGAATAATGCTAAAAAGATTAATATACTATCACCAGATAATGATGTATTTGTAAAAGTTAAAAATAATGATAAAGAAGAAATATTACCTTATACTTCACTAACTGATAAAGAAAAAGAAAAACTTAATAATCCTAATGATAAAAGTATTACATTAGATCATACAGAACTAAAAGGAATGAATATTATAGAACTATATGATTGTAAAGATACTACTATGGAACAAAAAGATTATAAAAGTTTAGAATTACCTGCATTACTTCTTTTTGATTATCAAGATATATATAATTCTTTTGTAAAAGCATTATATGCTGACGGATATAAAATTAACTATTGTAATAATTTAAAAAATAAATTTGATTATGATAAAGATAATAAAATTATTAATTTGAAAAAAGGTATCAATGATAGAATTAAAGTTTTATCTATGCTAGATATTTATACATCAGATAATGCAAATAATGATTTTGAGAAAGAACTTCTAAAATATTCTATTTGTAAAGGTATAGGAATTGATACAGACTTTGATGATAGATTTGATTTATATAATTGGTATAAAAAAACAGATTTTAATGATGTTGAAAAATCTTTTAAATTAATATCATCAAAAGGGAGAAAATTTATTAATAACTTTAATAAGTTTTTTAGTATTGAAAAGAAAAACTTTGAGTACATACCTACCGGTTTATATGAAGATTATAATTTATCACTTTAGGCGCTGACAAACATATTTATAGCGCGTTATAATTTTTTTGTAAGGCGGTGTTGATATGAAAAAAGATCCTTGGGATAAATACTATAATAAAGCTAAAGAATTAAGAATAAATGCAATTTATGCTGATACTTTATGCGAATTAATACTATTAAGATATGAATATGTATATGATAATATTAGTAAAGCTGATGTTTTGAAAGAATTACCGGGAATTAGAGAATTAAAACCTATTCAAGTAAAAACTATTTATGAAAAAGCAATAAAGTTATTAGAGTTAAAATATGATGTTATAGTTTTGCAAGACAATCCATTTGTTTTTAAAAAATAAGAAAGTGAATGATGAAAATATGGAACTAGCTATTAAATACTATAAATTTATAAATGATTATGCAAAAGCAAAAAAGTTAAAGTTAAAGTTAAATATAAAAATAATAAAGAATTTTAAGAAGGAAAATATTATAGTTTATTCATAGAATATATAAATATTCTTGATGAGTTAAGAAATTTATTAAAAATCAAAAGATAGAATCAAAAGACTATGATTTAGTTATTTAATTTAATAAAATCTCATAAATTAAATTAGAAACTATTTATCATAGTTTTTTTATTTAAGGGGGTTGAGTATTATAAATAAAGAGAATAAAAATGGGGATAAAAATGAAATTAATTACATAATTGAAAATAAATTTATAACAAATGCTAAAACAGAAGAAGAATTAATTGAAATATTTAATAAAAAATGGGCAACTATCATTTTAAGTTTAGAAAGTAAATTTGGGGGCTGTAATCTTGCATAAAGCGCGTTATAATTTGATTGTATTACAGTGCTTTCAATATATACGAAAGGAAGATATATGTTGAAAAATGAGAGAAAGGTGGTATGTAGTAATTTAAGTAATACAGTATGTTCAAATGACTATATAGTTGATAATGTTTCGGGAGATGACTATTTAGAAACAACTGAATTTAAAACAATAAAAAAATTGCTATCCGAAGATAATTTAGAATATATGACTGATTATTTAAGAGATTTATTAAAAGTATCTAAAAAAAATAATCCTAATTGTTTTAAAAAAAATGGATTAATTAGTTCTTTACATATTCCAGGCAAAAGAGGAATAATATATGTTAGATTATCTCAAGAGGACTTAGATAGAGAAAAAGGCAATGTTAGTAAAAGTATTTTAAATCAATTATTAATGTTATTATCATATTGTAATGACAAAGGTATTGAGGTTGTTGGCATTTTTTATGAAGAAGATATAAGTGGAAGTGATGGTTCACGTGAAGAATGGAACAAAACACTTTTGTTCTGTGAACTTGGAAATACAGATATTTATATTTGTAAAACTCAAGCTAGATTTGCAAGAAGTATTGAATTCGTAGAAAAATATTTACATAAAAAGTTTATAGAATGGAATATTAGATTTTTAAGTATTGTAGATAATATTGATACTTACAACAAAGGTAATAAAAAATCAAGTCAAATAACTGCAATGGTAGATGAGTGGAAAATTGAAGAACAATCAATAAATACTAAAAAAACTTTAAGAGCAAAAAATGACGCAGGACAATGGACCGGTTCCTTTGCTCCTTATGGTTATATTGAAGATCCTGATGATATGTATCATCTAGTAATTGATGAAGAAGCAGCTAAAGTTGTAAGAGAAATATATTCTATGTATGCTAATGGATATGGATATTATAAAATTTGCCAATATCTTAATGAAAGTAAGATACCAACACCTAGTAAGCATAAAAAACTACAAGGATTAAAATTTGTTTGTTGCATGGCTCCTAATGGTGCAGAATTTTGGAATACCGACACTATAAGAAAGATCCTATTAGATGAAACTTATGACGGCATTTTAATACAACATAGAACCGAAAAAATTGCTTACAATATTAAGGGTTATAAAAAAATTCCTAAAAATGAGCAAAGTATTATAGCTTGTGCACATGATAGAATTGTAGATCCTGATATTTCTAAGATTGTTAGAAAAAAATTTGCTGATAGAAAGTTAAAGATAGATTTGGACAATGCAAGAAAAGATTCAAGACAATTTATAAATGCTATTAAAGAAAATATTAAAAGCTTTGATGTTGATAAAGGAAAAAATGATGAAGTATATAGAGCAATAGAAGAATTAGATAATAGCTTGACAAATAATAATATTAAAATCATAACTGAAAAATATGATAATTTAAGAGAAAAGACATTGTCTCTTAATAGTGAATTGTACTCTTTAATTACTGATCAGGTTGATATTTTAACAACATCAAATACAAGAGCACGTCCTGGTAAAAATGGCGAAGTACATATTTTCAGTAGAAAAGTATATTGTGCTGTTTGTGGAAAAGTTTTTCAAAAGAGTAATTGCAAATCTGGTCCAAGAAAGAATCCTTTTATGAAACCTTATTTGCATTGTAGAAACCACAGAAAAACAGGTGGAACTCAGTGTGATAATACTAGCTATATTAGATATGAAGTTCTTGAAGAATTAGTTTTAAATGAAATAAATAAAATTATTGAAAAATATTATAATCTCGAAAAATTAGAAAAAAATTATTCATCAAAAAAGTCTAGTATTGATTATGACAAAGATATGAAAATATTAGAAAAAGAAAAAAATGATATAGAAAAAAAATTGAATAAAACAAGCGACCGCTTTACTATGTTGTATGATGATAAAGCTGACGGAATAATTACTACTACAGAATTTGTTATGTTAAAAAATAAATATCAAAAAGATATTGATAATTTTAATTTAAGAATTGAAGAAATTAAAAGGGAAATATATGAATTAAGTGAAAAGAAAAATGATGAAATCAATGAAAAAAGTATATTAGAAAAATATACTCATATTGATAAATTAAATAGACGTATTATAGATGAATTTATATCAAAAATTCTAATAGGAAAAAAAGATGAAAATAATAATAGACCTATTAAAATATTTTGGAATTTTACTTTATAATGCACCGTGCATAAGATTATCTGCCATGTCCTGCATCTATAACAATTTTTAAATCTTTCATAAATTACCTCCTAAATAATTTTATGATTTACTTTAATAAATGTGCCCACATACAAGAATATTTTAGACTATAAAAAAATCAAAAAATAAATTTTGATTTTTACTCAGCACTTTTATATAACTTTAATTCTATATTTCTAATCTTCCCATCACGATAAATTTTTAACTTAATTACATCATCTATATTATATTTATATAATAGAAATCTCAAATGGGTAGAATCTTCTACTTCCTCGCCGTTAATCTCTAAAATTACATCACCTTTTTTTAAGCCAGCATCCATAGCAGGATATCCATTTTCTACAGCAACTACTACCGCACCCTTAGTTATATTATCATCAATAACAATTTTATTAGAACGCAATGCATAAGTATTCGTAACATCAACTAACTGAACACCTAAAACAGGTCTTAACACTTTTTCACCTTGCTCTAATTTATGAGTGGCAGACATTGCAATTTCAATAGGGATTGCAAACCCCATTCCTTCAATTTCATCTTCAACCAATTTCATTGAATTAATACCAATTACCTCACCTTGCATATTAACAAGAGGTCCTCCACTATTTCCAGGATTAATAGCTGCATCAGTTTGAAGTACTTGCATCATGTATTTGTTACCACTTGAAAGTGAAACAGTAACCAATCTATCAATTCCAGAAATTATCCCCTTAGTAACTGTACCTATATACTTTTTTCCAAGTGGAGAACCTACTGTAAATACTGTATCACCCAATTCCATTTTAGTACTATCACCAATTTTAGCAACACTTAAACTAGCAGACTTATCAATAGTTAAAACAGCTATATCAGCATACTCGTCACCGCCAAGCAACTTAGCTTCAACAGTTTGTCCACCTGTATTAGTAACTAATATCTTATCAGAACCACTTATAACATGAAAATTAGTAATTAAGTATCCATTATATTCATCAGTCTTATAAATAAATCCAGTACCAGAACCAACACCTTGGTTATTATTATAAGTTTCAATAATCACAACCGAATCATAAACTTCATCAATAGATGATTTCATTGAGTTAGATTCAGTAATAGTTACATCTTTAACAACAGATTCAGTATTACTACAGTTAACCGGAAATTTATGATATACATAAATCGTACCAGAAACACCAACAGCAAGCGATAAAAAAATTGTAATCAAATAACCTGTTATTTTTTTCAAATTATCACATCCTATAAATCTGCTATATCACGCCAATTATCTGGAAAACCTAATCTATTTAAAATACTATTAAGAGGAACCGTATCAACTTTACTATCTAAAACATCAATTTCATAACCAATTTCAAAAATAATATCACGGAATTCCTCTTCACTAAGCATTTTTTTCATAATAATTATTATTGCATATAAATCGTTTTTACCATAAATATATTCATCTAATTCATTTTTTGGTATTTCCAAAATTTTATGATAATCGCAATCCGGTATAACTCTATTTGTTCTATGATCATAAAGTATATCCTCATGAGCACATAAATTTCTAAAATTTGCTAACAAAGCCAAATATATTGATAAAGTTTGAGGATCTAATTTATAAAATTTAGCTATTTCAACTTGGTCCTCATATTTTAATATACAAAATAATTCAGAAATAATACCAAAAGATAATACTTTAACTAAAATCCACATTGGAATATATCCATAATTACTTAAGTAATGTAGTGTTGCAGTATGTTGTCTACCATTAACCCTAATCTGCCTTTTCATTTTATTTAAAATATCAAAAACTTGTTTTGAACGTGTCGGATCTTGTGTAAAATTATCTGGATTTAAATAATCCTTATCCTTAAAACCATATTTTTTTGATAATTGATAACTCATTATTGACTTAATATTATTTTCAATTATTAAAATATATTTAAACATTATATTTCTTATATAACGATCAAATAAAAAGGTTGCATACATCTCTTCAAATGTTGTTCCAGGTATAAACTTATCTTTATCGCCAGCAGTAAACATATGTCTATAACCATTAATAAAGAAATAATTTTCACGTAACAATATTTCTTTTGTTGATTCTTCATCATTTATTATAAGACCTTTAGAACGCATTATTTCAACTTGTTCATCTAGATTTTTAAATATCTTAGATTTCATAGCATCACCTATTAAAATTATAGCACATTAATATTAAAATCTAGAAAAAAATTTTTATAATTATTAATATTTACACTTATTTACTAAGATAATTTATTACACCAGTCGTTATTGTATCAACAATCTTTTTTTGATAACTATCTTGACGTAATAAATAACGTTCATTTGAATTACTTAAAAAACCCACTTCAACTAAAACCCCCGGCCTTAATGCTTTACGATATAAATATAAATTACTAATTTGTTTAATATTTCGTCTCGAATTTAAACTTGATGAAAATTCTTTTTGTAAATACTCAGCTAAAACAACATTTTCACTATTAACATCATCATAAAAAACTTGCGCACCATACCAAGATTCACTAATATCAGCATTTAGATGAATTGACAAAAATAATGAGCAATCAGATTCATTTATAAGCTTTATTCGTTGATTTAAATCACTTCTTTTATGATTATTAGAATTTGGAATAGATAGATCGTAATCATCATATCTGGTTAAATAAACTATCGCACCTTTTTCAGCTAAAGCATCAGCTAATTTTTTACTTATTTCCAAATTAATTGGAGCCTCTTTTATATTTTTATATATTGCACCAGGATCTATTCCTCCATGGCGAGTACCCTTTTAAACATGGAACTAATCTAATCTAATTAAATTGAATTCTATGTCAATATCTCTTTCATTTGTTAGTGGATTTACTTTACCTATTAATACTCTATCAATAAACTTATCTACAATTTCTTTTGTCAATTTTTCAATATGTTTATATTTTTTAAATAATGATTGACTAGTTATTATTCTTTTTTCTGTTGTTTTAATATTTAATAATTCTTCATCAATTACTTTTATTCTTTTTTTATATTCATCAATTTCTTTTGTCAATTTTTCTCTTAACATTATAAATTCTTCCTGTAAAATTATACCTTCAATTTTATCTTCATATAATGACTTATAATAGTCATTCTTTTTATTAATTTTTAAATTTAATTCTTCTTTTTCATTTTCATAACTCTCTTTCTTTGTAATCATATTAAAATTAACTGATTTTTTTTGAAGCATATACATTCTATCTAATTCGTCTATATTATAATATATATCTAACTGTTTATTTATTTCATCAACTAGTATTTTTTCTAACTTATCACATCTTATAGATGCTGAATTATTACACTCATGATTAGCAAGTCTTCTTCCTTTGCATTTTAAATATGCTGTCTTTCCCTCTGATGTTCTATATAAATTTCTTGTAAATATTTGTTCACATTCCTTACAATAAACTTTTCTACTTAACATATATACTTCCCCAATTTTAGTTACTCTCGTTCTAGACTTAAATTTTGATTGCACAATATTCCATGTATCAACATCAATTATAGGTTCATGAGTTCCATAACTAAAAGTCCATTCATCTCTTGATTTTACTATTTGTTTATGATTTTTATAACTTATATATGTTTTTCTACCTTGAACTAGATTACCCATATATACTTCATTTCTTAATATTCCTGCAATTGTATCCTGACACCATTTTGTCTTTTCTCCATATTTTGCATTTTTGCAAAAATATTTACTGCCATTTTCCTTTTTATAATTACTTGGAGTTAAAACCCCTTTATTATTTAAGCTTTTTGCTATTTTATAATAACCATTTCCATTTTTATATAATTCAAATATTTCTTTTACCACTTCTGCTGCTACAGGATCTACTAGTAATTTGTTTTTATTTTTAGGATCTTTTCTATAGCCATAAGGAGCAAATGATCCCAAAAACAATCCATCTTCTCTTTTATTTTGTAAAGATTGTCTAACATTTTGCGATAAATCTTCTAAATACCATTCATTGACTAATCCATTTATTTGTCTAGATTTTTTATTACCCTTAACATCTGTATCTGCATTATCAACAACACTTACAAAACGTACTCCCCATTCTATAAACTTATTGTGGATATATTTTTCAACAATTTCCATATCTCTTGAAAATCTACTTTGAGTCTTGCATAGAACAATATCAACATTACCCTTTTCACATTCCTCTAACATTCTATTAAAATCTGGTCTAGTATTATCAGCTCCAGAATAATCATCATCACTATATATATTAACAACTTCCCATCCTTGTTCCAAAGCATGTTTTAAAAGCATACTTTTTTGATTTACAATAGATTCACTATCATCATTTTTATTTTTCTTATATCTATCTTCGTCAGAAAGTCGTACATATATAACTACTCTCTTTGTTTCACTTTTCCTTATTTTGACTGTTGACATGAAAAGCACCTCCATCCCACAACGATATTACAATAAATTTTATTTATATTTAATTGTGTAAAATTTTAATTTCTAGCTTTGACAAATACCATTATTTTTATTCTTTTCTAAAGATATAATTACATCTAATAATTTTTCATTAAACAATTTAATTAAATCTTCATTTGAATTAAGATTAGTTTTTACTATCACGTTAACATTATATTTAATTTCATTACTCATTTTTATCACCTTTTAAAATATATGCTCTTATTATCTAAATATTTTTATGTTCTATTTGTTTGACAAATTATTCATTAGTTCTATCTTATGTTTAAAAACTTTTTTTTACCAAATATTTTTGTTAAATCAATATCATTTTTTAAGTTATCATTTAAAACTTTTGAAACTTTTATTAATGCTAAATCAATACTTTTTTGACTTACTAATAAAAAAAATTAATAACTAAAATAGTAATTAATAAAGTTAAAATTGGTAACAATATAAAAAATAAGATTTATTAATCACTTATTTTGCTAACTCTATAAATACAACTAAATCTGTTACATCTGCTTATGAATCCGGACAAACATTAATTCAAACATCATTCTTATATAACATATATTTTAAATATAAAATAACTGTTTTTGAATTAATAAATTAAAAAGAAACATTTTTTATTTTCATTAAATTTCCCATCAATTCAAACATTATTTTTAATGTAAATTATAATAAAAACACGCATCAGCGTGCTTTCATTAATTACAGTTATAGTAAATTATGCAATTTTTTTTAAAGTCTTTTGATATACTTGTGATACCTCAGCAGTTAAATTTTTATCTTCTACTGATTTTTTTACACAATTTACTGGACACATACATTGTCCCATATCAACAATTTTTCTTTCTGAAATTTGTTTTAATGTTGTAGTTTGATTTGTATATGCTTGTAAAACTGTTTTTGTTAGTTTTTTATCTTCTACTGATTTTTTCATAAAATCCCCCTTTAAGATTACTACTATTACATTTCCATATCATATATAAAACCTAAATGATTTTCAGGAAATCCTTCTGCCAAATCATCCCAATTACAATTAGCATATTTAAATCCAATTTTTTCATGAAGTCTGATTGATGGAATATTTTCTTCCTCTATTCCAACAATTAATTTACTACATTTATATTGTTTTAATTTTGATAATGCATAAGTCATTATTTTTTCGCCATAGCCTTTTCTTCTATAATGTTGATTAGTAAATAGTGAAAATAAACACCATTCATTGGAACAATTATTATATTCAAAAAAGTTAACCATAGATATCAATCTGTCATCTTCAATTTTGAAAATTAAAAATGCATTATTATCATATTGTTCTGAAAATATAAATTCTAAATGTTGTTTTATTTCTTCTAAATTTGCTAATTTATTATTATCACCTTCATACATTTTCTCAATTAAGTTAATATACTCATCTTTATTCTCGTGATAATCTTTTTTATCGATAAATTTATAATTCATAAAATCCTCCTTATTACGAAAAAAGTGCTTCAATGCTCCAAAAATGAGGGTCATTAAAAACACTTCTTTAAGTATCTAATCCAATAATTAAAGTTTATACTATGAAATACAATGTTTTTCATAAAATCACCAAGCCTTTAATCAATGTTCATTTTAGCACAAAAAAGTAAATTGTCAATATTTTACCTTGTAATTATAAATTTAAATTGAAATTTCATTTACCTATTTAACTAACCTTTTCCATTAATTCAGATATTGTAAAAGAAAGTTCGTCTTGATTATACTAACCTATATAGCTTGTTAAATCGATTTGTGGTTCTTCATCAACCAATAAAACTTTCTTATCCATTTTTGATAATGCTACTCCTCAACTAAATGTTGTGGTAGTTTTTTCTACCCTACCTTTTTGATTAGCAACTCTAAAACCTTGCAATTATTCATCATATTTCATCCTTTCTACTTTGTCATTCCATCTCTACATGATAAAGTAAACACACATAAAAAAAAGAACTTTTATTTGTTTTATCTACCTTGTTAATAGGTATCGTTGGTGCCCTGGATCTACATATATGATTTTACCTAATAACGGTAAATCATTTTCTTTAGCGCTCACAAAATTAAAACTAACTATACCAATTAATAACATAAAAAAAACACATATTTTATAACGAAACATTATATCACCTTTATAAAATATATGTAATTATTATAATATATAATATTGAATTTAAATAAAAATTATGAACTATGTATTTTTTTCATTAATAAATTAACATCAGTTATTGTAACGTTAGAAGTACCCTCATCACCTATTATACTTGCTACAGCCTCTAAAATTGTAGATGCTTCAAATCTAAATACAGTAGTTTGTGAAAAATTCATCTGCGCACCAGCACCCACCGATAAAGTAAAAGACAAATCTTTTAAAGCTTCACCATCATTATTTTGTAAATAAAATACTCCACCGTGAGTACTATCGGAATTTTCAATCTGACCCGAAAAAGTTATTTCATAAATACCAGGTTGAACCAAAACCTCACTGTCACTCAAAATTGAAAAAAAATCAGAAAGATTTGGTATAAACCACGGATTTTCAAAATTCATAATACCAGATGTAGTTACTGCCTCAAAACCAGTGAAAAAAAGTCCTTCAGTTGAGGATACTGCAATAGGTCCAGTTGGACCTATATTTCCCTTTTCACCTTTTTCTCCGGCAGGTCCTTGAAGACCAGGTTCTCCTTTATCGCCCTTAGGTCCAGTTGGTCCAATTATAGGACAACCAATTCCAAGCTTTAATAATTTATTTCTTAATTCTAAATTTTTTTTTAATTCTTCATATTTATCCTGAGCCATAATTACCTCCTATAATAATATATGGCAGAAAAAATCTTATGTTTAAGTATTTAACATCATAAAAAACAAAATAGATTACAATTATTTTACACTATATATACAAAATCAAGTTATTAGATAATTAAATTAAGAGTTTATATATTTTCAAGCCAAAGAAAAAACAACAAACAAGGTAACATTTTTACAAAATATGCTTCTTATTTGTTGCAAATAAATTCCAAGGATAAAAATCAGGTTTTTCTATTTCAAAAAACATTTGAGTACCAGTTGTGGGATGAAAAAATGATAAAGAGTAAGATAACAAAGCAATCTGTTCGCCTACTTTAGCATTTTTATTATAACGTTGGTCACCATATAAAGCGTGATTACGCGATGAAAATTGAACACGAATTTGATGTGATCTTCCAGTAACCAAATCAATATCAACTAATGATAAATTATTTTGATAATCAAGCACTTTATAATTTAAAATTGATTCTTTCCCAAGATCAGAAACAATAGTTGTATTAGTTTTTGAATTCTTTAGTAATTTATCAGTAAATGTTCCAACATTTTTAGATAATTTTCCTTCCACTACTGCATAGTATTTTTTAGTCATTTTTCCAAGTCTAACCTGCTCACTTAATCTTGAAGCAGCTTTACTAGTTTTAGCAAAAACCATAATGCCACTAACAGGTCTATCTAGTCTATGAACTAATCCTAAATAAACATTACCTGGTTTGTTATATTTTTCCTTTAAATAATCTTTTAAAATAGATAGTAAATCAGAATCATTACTTGAATCAAGTTGAACTGGAACATTTTTAGGTTTTACAACAACTAAAATATGATTATCTTCATATAAAATTTTAATCATCTATATCAAATCTCCCATATATTCCACAAGGTAAAACTAAATTATTATTAGAAATTGGAAGTCCTACCTCACCAGCGGTTACCTTTCCATTAGGAAATTTTTTTAAAACCGTTATTTTTAATATATTTTCCAAAACAGTACTAGAAATACCAGTAGTATAAGAATTTATTAACATAAAAAGTGGTTTATCGCTTAAAATCTTCATACAAGAAATAATTAAATTATAAATATTATCTTCAAATTTCCATACTTCACCATTTGGACCTCTTCCATAACTAGGAGGATCCATAATTATAACGTCATATTTATTACCACGACGTGCTTCTCTTTCAACAAATTTTAAGCAATCATCAACAATAAATCTAATTTTATTATTTTCTAACTTAGATAAATGCATATTCTCTTTTGCCCACTCAATCATACCACGTGATGCATCAACGTGGACAACAGTTTCAGCACCAGCATAAGAACAAGCCATAGTTGCGCCACCAGTATATGCAAATAAATTGAGCACCTTAATTTTTCTTCCACTATTTCTTATCTTGTCAATCATATAATCCCAGTTAACAGCTTGTTCTGGAAAAAGCCCTGTATGCTTAAAATTTGTAGGACTCACTTTAAAAGTTAAATCACCATAGCTAACTGTCCAATGATCCGGTAAATTTTTTAAAAATTGCCACGATCCACCACCTTTACTACTTCTGTGATAAAAGCCGTCAGGATTATTCCATTTTTTATTATTTGTATCAATTGGCCATAAAGCTTGAGGATCAGGTCTTCTTAACATAACATCCTTCCACATTTCTAGCTTTTCGCCGTTACCAGCATCAATTATTTTATAATCAATCCAATTATTGCTTAAACGCATTATATCACTTCCTTTTTCTATTATATAATACTTGTATTCCTTTAACAATTAAATATATTAAAACAATAGGTGTTACAAAAATTAAAACAAGATCAGAAACTACTGTAAAAGAACATAAAAATCCAGATAAAGCATCCGATGAGCCAATTTGACATTCAGTTCCCGTAAATAAAACAAATAAAGCACATAATATATCAATAATTATAATAGGCATCATTATTCTTACAAAAAACCAATTTTCATCTTGAATTTTATTTTTTTTAAGTTTAGAAACAGTTTTAGCTTCATCAATACTCAAAAACTTTTTATCAGGTAAATTCTCTAATTTATCTAATATTATTTTCTTATATATATCTAAACATCTATTTAAATCATTATAAACTATTGAAGTAATAATTTTATCATTAAATCGCTTTTCAATTTTATTTTTTAACTCATTAAATTCATCTTCAATTTCTTCACTAGTTTTTTTATTAATAAAAATTTCCCCAGATTCTGAATTTTTTGTTTTATCAGAATAAAATTCATATTCGTCTTTAATATTTAAACTATTTTTTAACATTGAAATAACTATTTCATCTTGATTTTCAATAAAAAAACTATCCATATCTTTTTTTAATAAATCAATTTTTTCTTCTTTTTCCTTAACCATTGTATTAAATTTTTTCTTAGTTAATTCTATTCTTTTATTTTCGAAATCTTTTTTTAATTTATTTAATTCATTAAGAGCCAAATTATACTCTAATCTTTTTTCTTCATATTTTGTTAACACAATATCACCTCTATCAAGTAATCACTATTATTATATCAATAAATGATGAAAAAAAATCATTAGGAACAAAAATTATAATATATTAGACATTTATTTACAAAAAACCCCATAAAATAAATTTATGGAGTTCAAAAGAAATATATATCCTATCTTTTTGAGAATTGTGGAGCTCTACGAGCAGCTTTAAGTCCTGGTTTCTTACGTTCTTTACTTCTAGAATCTCTAGTAATAAGACCAGCTCTTTTTAATGTAATTCTAAAACTGTCCTCTTTACCTTCATTAACTTTATCATACATAAGTAATGCTCTTGCAATTCCTAAACGAGTTGCTTCACATTGACCACTAAATCCACCACCAGTTACATTAACTGTGATATCAAAAGTTTCTTCTGTATTTGTAGCTACTAAAGGTTGTTTTAAATTCATAATATTTGTTTCATATGGAAAATATTCATTAACATCAACACCATTAACAATAATTTTTCCTTTTCCAGGAACCATCTTAACTTGAGCTATAGATGATTTTCTTCTTCCTGTACCAATAAATACTCTTTTTTCCATTAAAACCCTCCTAATTAGCTTTCATTTCTGTTGGTTTTTGAGCAGCATGTGGATGTTCGCTACCTTCATATACAAATAATTTTTTGTACATTGCTCTACCAAGTCTTCCCTTAGGAAGCATACCTTTTACAGCTCTCTCAATCATTTCAACTGGATAATTTTCTTTCATTTCTCTAGCAGTTCTTTCTCTTAATCCACCAGTATATCCACTATGATTATAATAAATCTTATCATCAAGTTTATTTCCTGTTAAATTAATTTTTGAAGCATTTACAACAATTACATAATCACCACAATCAACATTTGGTGTATAAGTTGTTTTATGCTTTCCACGTAATACATGAGCTACTTTAGTTGCTAGACGTCCTAAATTAACATCAGTGGCATCAATAACATACCAGTTACGTGATACTTCTTGTGCTTTTTGCATATAAGTATTTTTCATAAATCTTTTCCCTTCCTTACTTTAAAGATTAAGCGAGTGGTCCCAACACCCACTTATATGGGATATAAAAAATGTACCAACTAAAATATTACTAAAAAACATATAAAAAGTCAATAAAAAAGCTTATTTTTTATAATTTTTCACAAATTTTTATTCATAATATACATTTTTCAAATATAATCCACAAGCAGGCGCGGTTTTTTTTGCCTTTCTTCTATCTTCATATTCAAAAATTTTAGGAATTTCTAAAACATCAGTTTTCCCCTCACCAACACTAATAATTGTTCCAACCATATTTCTAACCATATATCTTAAAAAACCATTGCCAACAAAATTTATACATAAAATATCATTATCTACAGTTATATTTATATCATATATTTCTCTTACAAAATCAGTAATTTCATCAGTCGTTTTAACAAATGATTTAAAGTTATGAATACCCTTAAAATAATTTAAAGCAAAACGCATTTTTTGAATATCTAAAGGATTATTGTACTGATAAATATAATTTCTATCAAAAGGATTATATTCTCCTAAATTAATTTTATATACATATTCTTTTTTTATAACAGAAAAACGAGCATGAAAATTGCTATCAACTTTCTTAACCTCTTTTACATATATATCACCAGTAATTAAACTATTTATTGCTTTTTTTAAACTATCAGTTGGAATATCTAAATTCATATCAAAATGAGCATATTGATTTATTGCGTGAACAAAAGAATCAGTTCTTCCACTAGCACTTATACTAATTTTTTCTTTTGAAATTCTAGATAAAACATTTTCAAGTTCTCCCTGAACAGTTCTTTTATTTGGCTGTTTTTGGTATCCATAAAAATTACTTCCATCATAAGAAAATCTTATTAAATAACGCATTAATATATTCCTTTCATTATTAAAATAATTATCAACATAAAATGCAAACTCAACATATATGCATCCATTTTACTATAGCCATAGTTATAAAAATCAGTTCTAGTAGAATTTGAATTATAAAGTTTTAAATACATTGTATCAGATAAATTATCTGCACACTTAAATGTTTTTATAAAAACGGGAATTATAATACTTTTTATATATGATATTTTTAAAGAAAAACTCAAATTTTTAAAACTAATTCCTCTAGTTTCATAACACTTAATAATCTTTTTTAAAGCCTCAAAAACAACTGGAATAAATGAAATCGCAAGCGTTAATATTAAAGCTAAAGAATTAACTGGAACTTTAAAAATTTTAAGAGGTGATAATATATGTTCTAAACCATAAATAAGCTCTTCCTTAGTTGTAGTTAAAGTAAGAATTGATGAATAAAGAACAATAAAAATTAAGCGTAAAGACAATATTATTGATGTATTAATACTAGTATGACATAAAAAATTTATTAAAAATATAAAAAATATAAATGACGATAAACTAAGTAATATTTTAAAATATATTTTAAATGAAACATTACTTAATAACATCGCAACAATTAAAATAATTGAAAGTATAAAGTTAAACTGAATACTATTATCAACAAAAGTAAGAATTAAAAAAATCAAAACACATAAAATTTTAGATATAGGGTTCATTTTTCTTAAACTAGATGAAACATCACAAAAATTATTTATAGAAATATTATCTAACATATCTATATATATCCTTAAGTAAGTCGTTGATCTCATCTCTATATCCAATTTTTATATTTTTCTTATTTAAAACAATTGTCGAAAATTTAATAGTATTAGGTATTGATAAATCGTATTTTTCTAATAAATCAATATTTTTGAATACATCATACTTATTTCCAGAAATCAGAATTTTTCCCTCATTCATAATAACAACTTGATCAGATACTCTATTAATAAATTCAACATCACGACTAATTACAATAACAGTTTTATTAAAATTATTTTTTAAATTTTTAATCAATCTTTCAATATTTCTAACACTTTTATGATCCAAACCTTTTGTTGGTTCATCTAAAACAATAATATCATTATCCAATAAAATTGTTGACGCAATTGTAAGTTTTCTCGTTTCACCAGTACTTAAAGTTAAAGGATTTGAAAGTAGGTAATCAGAACTTAAACCAACTAAATCTAACACTTCTATTATTTTATCATCACTAATGGTTTTACCTAAAAACTTAAAGGAATAAGTTAATTCTTCCTTAACAGTTGAATTGAAAATTTGATCTTCACTATTCTGTGTTACATAGCCAATTTTATTTTTTAAAGAATTATCATCATATAAATGTTTCTTATTTATTACAATATCACCTATTGTAACTTTACCACTTGTTGGAGTAATAATGCCACACATAACCTCTACAAGAGTTGTTTTTCCACTACCACTTTTGCCAGTTATACCAACTATAGTATTACTTTTTATACCAAGTTTTATTGAATCCAAAACTTTTAACTTGGATTTTTTATCATAATAAAAATTTACATTATCAAATTTTACTTCCATAAAGTATCCACCATTTCTTCCATATTATATATTAGTTTATCAAGCAAATTATAATATTTTAACTTTATTGATAAATCAACCATAAAAGGCATTTCAAGACCTAGTTTGCTAAAAATTTTTTCAGATCTAAATAATGAATCATTATAATCATGACTAATTACATTACCTTTGTCCAATACTATTATCTTATTACCAAATAAAATATCTTCACCATTTTGTGTTACGTTAATAATGGTTACTTTACTAGACATATTAATACTTTGTAAAATAGTCATAACTTTATTTAATTCATTTCTATCTAATGAATCAAACACTTCATCAAAAATCAAAATTTGCGGTTTATAAACTAACACAGAAGCTAAATTAACTAAAGTTTTTTCCATATTATTTAAACTATTAATCGATTTATCCAGTAAATGATAAATACCAATTTTATTTGAAATTTCACACACTAAATCGATTATTTCAGTTTTATTATAATTCAAATTTGTAAGTGGAAAAGCGATATTGTCAAAAACTTTTTCAGCAATAAATTGCTCATTCATATTATTTAACATAATACCCATATTTTTTCTAACTAAATTAAGATCAGATTTTAATTCACAATCATTTATTTTTATACTACCTTGATAATCTAATAATCCGGCTAGTATTTTAACTAAAGTACTTTTACCACTGCCATTAGTACCTATTAAAGAAACAAATTCCCCTTTTTCAATTTCTAAATTAAGATTAGAAAAAATTATTTTATTTTCATAACTAAAATTTAATTTTTTCACATTTATTATACTAGTCAGTCTATCCATTAAAATCACCTTAAAGGTTATTATAATATATATAAAATTTTAAAACAATAAAAATTTAAAAAATTTAAAAAAAATGACTAATTTAAATTAATCATTTTCTACCTCATTTTTCTTTCCCTTAATATCATCCAATTTTTGAGCTATATCATCTTCATAAAAACGGTAAGTTGCTAGTAAAATTATTGTAACCGGTAAAGCAACTATTATTCCAAAAATACCTGCTAACTTTCCACCAGCAAAAACAGCAAATATAGTAAGTAACCCTGGTACATTATTTGTCTTACCATAAACACGTGGAGATATAATATAACCATCTATATTAGGGCAAACAAAAGCAACTATAAGTGTTAAAATAAATAATTTTCTTGATACAAAGAAAGCTGTTACTGCCGCAATTATATTCGTAAAAATACCACCAAAATAAGGTATGACAGTTGTAACTGCGCTTAAAATACCAAGTAACAAATAATAAGGATGACCTATCAAAAAGAAAATAATAGTGTATTCAAAAAATTGAATTATTATAAATTTTTCAAGACCAACAAAATATTGACTAACCTCATGATCAAGTCTTTCAACATACTTAAATGTTTTTTTATTTTTTCTCTTTAAAAATATTTTTACTTTCTTTCTTATTTTATCCATATCAGCTAATAAGTATATAGCAACTATAAAACAAATAATTACAAGTGTTAAAATATCTACTGATTTCATAATAACACCTAACGAAAAGTTACCAATTGACGCACCAAAATTACCCAAAATACTTTTAAAATCTCCTAAATACTCTTGTATATTATTTAAATCAACATTATAATCAGAAGAAACATTTAATACAAATTCCATTAACCAGTTAAATAATGAAATCAACTGATCTATTACAATTGGAATTAATAAAGAAGTTATTAAAATAATAAAACCAACTACTAAAATTACAACTATAAATACTGCTAATCCTTTAGGAACATTTTTCTTAACTAACTTTTGAACAAAAGGATATAAAGCATAAGCAATCGCAAATGAAATTATAAGTGGAATAATAATTGAAAATATTTTATTTAAAACTCCAGACCAAAAACTAAAAGTATTTATTACAAGAAAAATAATTAAAAGAGTTAATACTATATCAATAAGTTTATAATTTAATTTTTCCTTTTCCATATATTCCTCCATATATTATCTTGGATTTATTATACTATTTATTTTCATCATTTAATAGTATTTAATAAAACAAAAGAACCAAAAAACCGAAATTATAATAGATAATTTGACATTTATTTACAAAAAAACTGCATTAAGCAGCTTTAATTTTTTCAACATAAGAATTTACATTATATGACCAAGATTTACTTTCAGCATACTTAGAATTCATCTCTTCTGCTGTTTTTAAACCTTGCAAATAATAATTATAATAAATATTATCTATATAACCTATTATACCTTCATCAAGCGTATTATAAGCTTTATATGATCCACCATTACATCCAGGACTACCTTTTTGTCCACCTACATTGTTACAAGCTTTAACCAAATAACTACAATTCCACTTACAACCTGTTTCTTGTAAAGTTATCGCAACCATCAAATATGGATCTAGGCCAAGTTCTAATGAATGAGTTGCAAAAATTTCACCCTTACCTGCTAATGTTGAATTTAATGACCTATTTAACTTATCCGTAAGTTCTTGCATAGTTAATCCATCATATACAACCTTACCAGTTGTATTTTGATATACAACATCTTCTATAATTTGGTTTGATGTCGTAAATAATGAATTATTAATTTGCTCTAACGAATTATTACTTGCTAATTTCATAGAATCAGTTATTTCTTTTTTATACAATGTAAATCTCGAATATATAAGCGTTAAAATTAAATATATCATTAATAATGATATAAGTACAATAACCCTTTTTTGAATTTTATTTATTATCATTCAGTCACCTTTTCTAAAAAGACAAGATAGATTGTACCACAAATATACTCAAAATGTCAAATTATGTCTAAAATTAGTATTAATACAAAATTAATTTTTATACTTATTTTTTTCATAATTATTAGAAAAAATATCAATTGATAAACGTTTTTGATTAATTTTATTAATAGAATCCTTTATATTTTCTTCATACTTATATAAATCACTATCACTAAATGAATTAAAATACATTTTATTCAAACAATCTAAGGCAACAATATCAGCAAATCTTCTTAAAGGACTAGTTATATGTGAATATGAATCAAGTCCTAATCCATAATGCCCCTTATTATTTATAGAATATGTTGAACTCGGATAAATGTTCTTAATAATTTCTACATATTTTAAATAATCTGATGTTTTATTATCACTATTAATTGTATTAGAAAAATCATCTAATTTTTTTATTGTTTCTTCATCAATTGTATGTATTCTATAAATAAAAGGTAATTTTTTCAAAGAAAAGTATCTAGCAACCATATGATTATTAAAAACCATCGCACTTTCAACAACTTTTTCAGACATTGTATTACCTATAATATTAGTATCAGTAATATTAGTGTTAGTTCGATTTAACTTTTTATAATATGGATCAATTTTGTAATGATTTAAAAGCAGTGGATAAACATCTGATAAAAGTTTTATTGTTTCAAATATTTTTTTATCAGAATAACCATTACACAAAATATTATTAAATTCACTATAAGTCATATTTTTATATACATTAATTAAAGTTTTATTAAAGTTATAATTAACAACTTCACCACAAGAAGATATTTCATAATAATACGACGTTGCAGGCCTTAACTTATTTTCTACTAAACTTGCATAATTACTTGATAAATCACTTGGAAACATACTGACAGTTAAATCAGACAAATAAATAGATGTAGTCCTCCTTTTTGCTTCATCATAAATAATACTATTACTATTTATATAAAAAAGTGGATCTGCTATATGAATACCAAGTAAATAATTACCATTATCTAATTTTTTTATCGATAAAGCATCATCAATTTCTTTTGTAGAAATACCATCAAACGTCAAAATTACATCAGAAACCACTTTTAATTCATTATGTTTTTTACTTAAAACTCTATTACATTCTAAAATAATACTTTGATTAAAATTACTCTTAATATCATACTTATATTCTAAATAATCAGTATCAAAATTTGAAATTTTTTTAATTGTATTACATAAATCATTTAAGAAAAAGACATATTTTTGCTTTGTTAAACTATTAAAACTTGATGAATCAACATTATCTATCAAATTATTAATATAATTAATCCAATTATTTTGTTTTGCAATATTAAAATTTAGTTTAGGAGAATTTAATAATAACTTTAAAATTTCATCATAATATATAACTTGATCTGGAGTATTTAACTCATAATTTTCTGTGTAGATATTTAATTCATCTATATATTTTTTTATAACATTATCGATTAATGATTCACATTCTTTTGTTTCAAAATTAACAATATATGGGAATCTTTTTAAAGCATCGGAAAATAAATTAATTCTTTTAACATCAAAAACTAAAAAATTAATAAATTCATACTTACTACCATCATATTTATCTACATAATCATAAAGAAGTGATAAAGTAAAAGTTTCTAAATTATCAATTAAATTCTTTAAAAACTTAAAATTATTAGCGCTTTTACTAATATTGCCAGGTTTTTGAATTAATAAAGTTTTAACCTTATCTCTTATTGATTTCAACTTTAAATAAAATTCTTTTTTATTATCAAAATTTGATTCAAAATAATAAGGAAAAAAATTAAAAATATTAAGTAAATAATCATAACTAACTGTTGAATTATAATTAAATTTATCTACTTTATACTCAATATAATCCAATATGACATATCTCATTTTACTTTTACTTAAATTTAATTCCATAATATCTAAATTATTTTTTAATAAATTATCCAAATCTCCATAACCCATATTATCACCAATTTTAGTATATCATAAAAGAAAAAAAGTTCGAATAGAACTTTTTAATCTTTAACATTTTTCATAGATTCCTTAAAATTCCAATCACGAACTTCTTCTAAATCTATACCATATTCATGAATATATTCCTTATGTTCAATAAGTTTATTTTTGCACCAATCAATTAATTCAGATCCTTTATTACCTAATTCAGGTAAATATTTTAAAGCATCTATAACTAAATTAAATCTATCTATTTTATTTTGAACCCTCATATCAAAAGGCGTAGTAATAGTTCCTTCCTCTTGATAACCATGAACATGAATATTTTGATTTTGACGTTTATAAGTTAGTTGATGAATCAAAGGAGAATAACCATGAAAAGCAAAAATAATTGGTTTATTTGTTGTAAACAAGGAATTATAATCCTCATCACTTAATCCATGTGGATGAACACTAGCAGATTCAAGTCGCATCAAATCAACTACATTAATAACTCTAATTTTAAGTTCAGGAAAATTATTTCTTAAAATTGAAACAGCCGCTAATGTTTCAAGTGTTGGCGTATCGCCGCAACAAGCCATAACAATATCTGGTTCTAATCCTTGATCATTACTAGCAAAATCCCATCTGCCTATTCCTTTTGTACAATGTTTAACAGCTTCATCCATTGTAAGCCATTGTGGACGTGGATGTTTAGAAGCTATAATTACATTAATATAATTTTTACTTTTTATACAATGATTAAAAACAGACAATAAACAATTGGCATCAGGAGGTAAATACATTCTAACAATATCAGACTTTTTAGTTACCAAATGATTTAAAAATCCTGGATCTTGATGTGTATAACCATTATGATCTTGTTGCCATATATGACTTGATAAAACATAATTTAATGACGCTATTGGTAATCTCCAAGGTAATTCTTTAGTTACTTTTAACCATTTCGCATGTTGACTAGCCATAGAATCTACAATACGAACAAAAGCCTCGTAACTATGGAAAAATCCATGTCGACCTGTTAACAAATATCCTTCTAACCAACCTTCACATAAATGTTCTGATAACATTGAATCAAGTACCCTACCATTTGTAGATAAAAATTCATCTTTTTCCATTATAGATGCATCCCACTGACGATTAGTTGTTTCAAATATTGCATTTAAACGATTAGATAAAGCCTCATCTGGTCCAAAAACTCTAAAGTTTTTATTATCATCATTCAATTTAATAATATCTCTAACATATTTACCAAGTTCAGTCATGTCAGAAGCTAATACCTCACCAGGATAATTTACATGAACACCATAATCTCTATAATCAGGCAGACGCAATTCACGTAATAATTTTCCTCCATTAGTTATAGGATTAGCACCCATTCTACGATTTCCAACAGGCGCTAATTCACGAAGTTCAGAAATTAGACGACCATTTTCATCAAATAACTCACTTGGTCGATAACTTTTTAACCAAGACTCTAATATTTTAACATTTTCTTGTGCATTTACATTAACAACTACAGGAACTTGATGTGATCTAAATGTTCCCTCAATTTGTTTTCCATCAACATATTTAGGGCCTGTCCAACCCTTTGGTGTTCTTAAAACAATCATAGGCCACATAGGTCGTTCAGTTAATTCGCCTGTTGCCGCCATTCTTTTTATTTTTTTAATGTCAGAAACAACTTTATCTAAAACCTCTGCCATACATTCATGCATATACATAGGATCTTCGCCTTCAACATAATAAGGTTTCCAACCACATCCAACAAAAAAATTTTCAAGTTCCTTTTTAGAAATTCTAGAAAAAATCGTTGGATTAGCAATTTTATAACCGTTCAAATGTAAAATTGGTAAAACTACACCATCATTTTTCGGATTTAAAAATTTATTTGAATGCCATGACGTAGCAAGAGGACCAGTTTCTGCTTCCCCATCTCCAACTACACAAGTCGCGATTAAATCAGGATTATCTAAAACAGCACCAAAAGCATGAGATAAACTATATCCTAATTCACCACCCTCATTAATAGATCCAGGTGTTTCTGGTGCAACATGACTCGAAATTCCACCAGGAAAACTAAATTGCTTAAATAATTTTTTTAGGCCTTCCTCATCCTCAGTTATATTTGGATAAACCTCACTATAAGTTCCCTCTAAATATGTATTAGCAACTAAAGCATTTCCACCATGTCCAGGACCTGACAAATAAATCATATTCAAATCATATTTCTTTATTATACGATTTAAATGTACATAAATAAAATTTTGACCAGGAACAGTTCCCCAGTGACCTACTACATTAGGTTTAATATGTTTCATTGTTAATGGCTCTTTTAATAAAGGATTATCTAAAAGATATAGTTGACCTACCGATAAATAATTAGCAGCTCTAAAATAAGCATCAATACGTCTTAACATATCATCAGATAAAACTCTATTTTGATTTTCATAATACATAAAATCCCTCCACTATATTAGTATTATATAATATTAAGATATTATTAACAAATATAAAAAATACAATTTTACTAAACTTTACAAAAAAAATACCAAAATATATTCATATTATATTTGACAAATTAATAAAATTTTACTATTATATGTAGAAAAAAGGAGTGATTTTATGTTTAATGAATTAATTTATGAATATAATAATCAATTATCAAATAAAAACACTAAAAATATCAATAATTTTAATTTAGAAATAATAACAGATAAGGATAATAAAATTAATAATATTTTAATGCATATAACAAACCAATTAAAAAAGCCAATAGATATGAATAAAATTAATAAGAATATAAAAGATAAAAAAAAAATTGATTTAATTGAAAATTATTTGAATGAAAATAATATTGAATATGAATATAGTACAAATAATCGTGAAGAAAATGTTGATGAAAAAGATTTTTTGAATATAGTTATAGAACACTCTAAACCAGTATTATCAAAAAAAGAAGAATACGAATTATTTGATAAATATAAAAATGGTGATAATAGTGCAAAAAAAGAAATTGTTGAACATAATTATCGCCTTGTACTAACAATTGCATCAAAATATTCATCAACTTTTTTGTCAACAAACGATTTATTTGAAGTAGGCATTATAGGATTATATGATGCAATAGATAAATTTGATCATAAAAAAGGATATAAATTTTCTACCTACGCTAGCAGTTGGATAAAATTAAGAATAACAAATGAAATGTACGATAAAGATAATACAATTAGAATTCCTAAATGTACAAACTATAATATTACCATTTATAAAAAAGTTTATAACAAATTAAGACAAATTTTAAATAGAGAACCAACAGATATAGAAATTGCAGAAAATTCAAATTTAACAATTAATGAAATTTCTTATATAAAACTAAGTTATTGCACTCTAATAAGTCTTGACTCTCCAATAAAAGAAGATGGAAATACTACTATTGGGGAATTGATTCCGGACAAAAATAATGAAGATATAGAATATTTAGTTGAAAAAAATAATGAAAAAATAATAATAAACGAAATTATTAACAAAACAGTAAAGAATGAAAGAGAATTAACTATTATACAAATGCGTTATGGACTTGGAAATTATTCTAAAGAATACACTCTTGAACAAATAGGAGAAAAATTTGATCTAACAAGAGAAAGAGTAAGACAAATATTATATAAAATAGAATTAAGAATAAAAAAGGAATTATTAAAAGAAAATTATATTGAAAATATATATAATGAACAAAAAAAATATAAAAAATAATACATTAGTATTATTTTTTTGTGTTTTTATAATAGTTAAATTCTGCCAAATTTTCTAACAAATTGTCAAGTTCCTCATCCACAACTACATCGTTACTTATAGCTTCCTCTATATCAAAAATTAAAGATGATAAATTAGAATATTTTTTATAATCAATTTGATTTCTAGTTAAAACATTAATTTGATTTTTTGATAAAAATATATCATTATTTCTATAAGTTATAAATGAAGAAGCTATATCTAACTTATCAACTAATTTATCAACATCTAAATCATTACCTTTAAAAATCATAATTATTTCAACAACCTTGAAACAGCTTTCATTACAGCTAATCTACCATACTCAAATGTTAACGAACCTTGTTGATAAGCTATAAATGGAGGTCTAATCGGTCCATCACATGATAACTCTATAGAAGAACCTTGCGTAAATGTTCCTGCAGCCATAATTACTTTATCAGTATAGCCTGGCATATCCCAAGGAAGAGGAACGGAATATGAGTCAACTGGAGAGCCAGATTGAATTCCTTGACAGTATTTAATTAAATCATCAGGATTACCAAATTCAATATTTTGAACAATGTCAGCTCTTGAATCCATATATTTTGGGCTAACCTTGTATCCTACTTTTTCTAACAAGCAACTCGTAAAAATTGCTGTTTTTAAACTGTTTGCAACAACACTAGGTGCAAAAAATAACCCTTCCAATAAACTTTTATTCATTCCTAAACTAGGACCTACTTCTTTTCCTTCACCTGGTACAGTTAGTCTTTCAGCCGCTAAAGATACTAAATCTTTTCTTCCTACAATATAGGCGCCATTTGGAGCAATGCCACCACCTAAATTTTTAATTAGTGAGCCAACGACCATATCTGCTCCAACTTCAGTAGGCTCCCTCTTATCTACAAATTCACAATAACAATTATCAATCATTATAATAACATCTTTATCTACTTCGCGTATTTTTGCAATAACTTTTTCTAACTTTTCTATTGTAATACTTTCTCTCGTAGAATAACCTTTTGATCTTTGAATTTCGATTAATTTGATTTTCTTTGACTTTAGAGTATTAACTATTTTATCTATATCAAAATTATTATCAATCAAATCTATCTGTTCATAATTAATTCCAAATGATCTTAAAGAACTAGGATTATCTTTAATACCAATTACTTCTTCTAATGTATCATAAGGTTTACCAGTTATACTTAACATAATGTCACCTGGTCTTAAAACAGCAAACAAAGCAACAGTTAAAGCGTGGCTTCCAGATATAAATTGACTTCTAACTAAAGCATCCTCCGATTTAAAAATTTCTGCATATATACTTTCTATAGTATCACGACCGATATCACCATACCCATAACCAGTTGTTGAATTAAAATGTACATCCGAAACTCTATTATTTTGAAATGCTGATAAAACTTTTAAGCTATTGTAAGATGCAATCTCGTTAACTTTTTCTATTTCTTTTTTTATTAATTCATCAACTTCACTTGATAGTGAAATCACTTCTTTTTTTATTCCAAAACTTTCAAACATCTAATAACCTCCATCTACTCTTATAACCGAACCATTAATATAACTTGCTTCATCACTTGCTAAATATGCTATTACATTAGCAATTTCACTAGGTTCAGAAAATCTTCCAAGTAAAATTTTTTTATTTTCTTCTTCAATAAATTCTTTATCCAATTCCTTATTCATTTCTGTATTTATCCATCCAGGAGCAACACAATTGACTCTTATATATGGAGCAAATTGGCGAGCCAAATTATGAGTTAATGAAATAACCCCTGCTTTAGAAGCATCATAATCTAAACTATATGGATAATATGTATCAATCGCATTAGTAGATGATACATTAATTATTGTTCCACTTTTTTCATTAGACATTAAAGCTCCTATATACTTACTAACTAGAAATGTCCCAATTAAATTAACGTCAATTATTTTTTTAAAATTTTGAACAGTTTTATCCTCAAACAATGTATCAATCGCAATTCCAGCATTATTAACTAAACAATCGACCTTTTGAAAACTATTTTTAATTACATTCACCATATTAATAACTTCGTCTTCTTTTGAAATGTCGGCTTTAACTAATAATACTGATATATTATAATTTTCCTTTAAATAAGCTTCTAAACTCACAGCTTCTTTTAAGCTATTATTATAATTAATAATAATATTATAATCTAACTGTGCAAATTTTAAGGCACATGCACGACCAAGTCCTCTACTACCACCTGTAATTAAAACAGTTTTTCTCATAAAATCACCTAAATTTATTCTACCATAAATATATTATTTTTCATACAATTTGTTTGACAAAATAAAATTTCAAGAGTATTATACAAAACAAAAAAAGGTGATTTTATGAACAAATTTAATTCCTACTTTTTATCTATAATAAATGACAATGATTACAAAGTACTGACAGTTGAGGAAGAAATAAAAATATTTAAAGATTTTGAACATAATAAAAATATAAAAAACAAGATAATTTGTCATAACCTAAAATTAATAATTAATATTGCAGAGAAATATTCAACAAACAATATACCATTAGATAACTTAATATCATACGGAATAGAAGGAATTAATGTTGCAATTGAAAAATATGACTATAAAAAAGGATATAAATTTTCTACTTATGCTACATTTTGGATTGAAACATACATAAAAAATGGAATTAAGAATGAAAAAAATATTATAAAAATTCCACTATCAACAATAAGAGACGCAAAAGTCTATTATAAAGAATATTATAATATTTTAAAAGAAAGAAACTATAAACCAAATGATGACGAAATTATAAGAAAAACTAAACTAAATAAAAGACAAATAGAATTAATAAAAAAAATTCCAACAGAAATAATTAGTGTTGAAAAAACAATTGATGATAATGAAGATTTAACTATAAATGATACAATTTATAATAATGAAAATTATAATGAATTTGAAAATATAGAAGAAACAGAAAAACTTTTATCAATTATAAATAATATATCAAAAGATGAAAATGTAAATGAAATTTTATTAATGTATTGGGGAATTAATAAAAAAGAGCCATTGACAATGGAAGAAATAGGAAAAATTTATAATATATCTAGACAGGCAATAAGTAAAAAAATTAAAAAAATTGTTAAACAAATTAAAAAATATTACTAATTATCATTATTGTTATATTTTAATATCTTGTCGCAAATATTTTTAATTTTCTTTTCAGTATAAACTATATTTAAATTATTAGACGAACTTTTTATATAATTATATAATTGGTCATTTCTAACAATATTATTAAATTTATATTTAGAACCTTTTTTATAATTAATATATGCGCTATCATTTGATAACACAACAATAGATTTATATTTAGTATGCAATTTTTCCAATTTACTAATTTTATTTAAAGTCAATTCATGTTCCATATTTTGTGTTATGGGATTTTTTATTCCTTTCTTATATTTTCCTATTCTTCTTGTAAATGTTCCATCTTCTTCAATATCTAAATTACCATTCAAATCTTTTGATTCAATGATATATATAATTTTTTTAGTAACAACTATAAAATCAATTTGTGATTTAAAACCATCAACCTCTAAATTTAAGTCATGCAATATATACATTGGAATATCCGAATGCATTAATGTATATAAAATCTTATTTTCACCATTAATTCCTTTTTTTATACAATTAATTTTATATTCAACTTCATTGTTTTTTTCTAATTTTTCTAGTTTTTCTAATCTCTTTAAGGCTGTATCACCATTATAATATAATTTAACATCTTTAAATTTACCAAATATATCACTGTTTATTATCATTCTAATAAGAAAATAAACTAAAACTATACTTCCAATTACAATTAAGTAAATATAATATTTACTAATAATAGTAATAACTAAGAAAACAATTAAAACTACAAGTATTGCTTCAAAATCAAATCCATAATAATAATATTTTTTTCTTCTTGCCATTTTATCACCTACAAAAAAAGCTCATACAAAAACATTAGTCTGTACAAGCACTACAACATAACTATAGCATAATTTTATAAAAAATTACAAAAAAAATATATATTACATAAAATATATACAATATTTTACACCTCATTTGATAGATAATGATTAATATCAATTAAGTAATTAATTTAACAGAAAATAAAAAGAATCCTTGTTTTATAAGGATTTTTTACAAATTTGGGGCGAGTATAGGGATTCGAACCCTAGCATAACGGAACCACAATCCGCCGTGTTAACCCCTTCACCATACTCGCCATATCTCATAAAAGATACGTATATATTCTATCAAAAGAAAAGATACATTTCAAGTATTTTATAATAAATTCTAAAAAAAATTCATATTTAACTTTACATTTTATTGGTATAGACACTCACCTATACACAATATTTAGGTAATCATACAATAAAAATGGGAGGAATAATATGAAAAATTTTATAAATTACCAAAATAAAATGAACAATTTTAACGATTATGGTAATTTTATTGAAAAATATAATCAAAATAACAATCAACAAGAATTTAACAATATAAATAATAATATGAATCAAAATTTATATGAACCATATCAAGGATTCATAAGGGGAAATATGTTTCCAAGTTTATATGATGAATATAAAATTAATAGACCATTTGAAGTGGAACCTATGAATAATCAAGCAGAACTTTTAACATATATAGATGCCTTAACATTTGCATCTCACGATTTAAATTTATATCTTGATAATTATCCAAACGATCAACAAATGATACAAAAATTTAATGAGTATAGAATTGAAGCAAACAGAGCAATTGAAAATTACGAAAATCAATACGGACCACTTTTCGTAAACAGTAAAGCTAATATGCAAACACCTTGGGCTTGGGACAATAAACCATGGCCATGGGAAAATAATTAGGAGGTTTTTTATGTGGAAATATGAAAAAAAATTACAATATCCTGTTAATATTCAAAAAAGAGATTTGAGAATGGCAAAATATATATTAACACAATACGGTGGACCTGCAGGCGAACTTGCAGCAGCTTGGCAATATCTTGATCAAAGATACATAATGCCTGATGAAAGAGGCAAAGCACTTTTAACCGACATTGGAACTGAGGAATTAGCTCACGTTGAAATCATTTCAGCAATGTTATATCAATTAATGAAAGGTGCATCTATTAAAGAATTAGAAGATGCAGGACTTGGAGAACATTATGCTCAATTTGGTTATGACTTATTCCCATCAGATTCATTCGGAAATCCATTCAATATGGCATATATAAAAGTCGCAGGAGATTATATTGCAGACTTAGAAAGTGATATGGGAGCAGAGCAAAGAGCAAGAGCAACATACGAGCATCTTATGGATTTAACAAATGATCCAGATATTTTAGCACCACTTGCATTTTTAAGACAAAGAGAAATTGTTCATTATGAAAGATTTAAAGAACTAAGAGATTATTATTTAGAAAAATATAAAAACAAAAAAACATTAGAATTAGTATATAATAAAATAGAAATATTTTTAGGAAATTTATCCAAAAGCTTTAATTTAGAAGAGTTAATAAATTTAGAAAAATATATTTCATTTTTAGTGGATATTCAAAATAAATGCCTAATAAATAACCAGAAAAAAGCTAAAGGTGATAAATATAACTTCATACTATTTCTAATGTTTGAAAAAAGAGATATAGAATTACTAGAAAGATATATAGATATAAATATGAAAGAATTATTAATAAACAATAATATATTACCTTCCATATTTATTAGTATATTAGAAAAATATATAAAACTAGATGAAGATAATGTTATAGATATAAAATATTATAATCGATTAATAAATATATTTTTAAGAGGCAAAATATATGATAAATTATCTAATTCCAAAGAAGAATATCTAAAAATATTAAAAA
>OLHA01000089.1_pt1 | contig 50753 bp, 47 predicted proteins | sample 1605961 | NCBI WGS metagenome assembly OLHA01 (sample SAMN03283288) | human gut metagenome | biome: human-associated habitat; material: feces | host: Homo sapiens | place: Peru | collected 2012
GCAGCAGGAAGAACCGCAGGGCATCCACGCCGAAGCGCTGGGCCAGCACATAGGGATCGACCACGTTGCCCTTGGATTTGCTCATCTTGCCGCCGTCCAGCAGCAGCCAGCCGTGGCCATAGACCTTCTTGGGCAGGGGCAGATCCAGGCTCATCAGCATGGCGGGCCAGATGATCGAATGGAAGCGGACGATCTCCTTGCCCACAAAATGCACATCCGCAGGCCAGAACTTATCCAGGTCGTGATATTTGTCGTTTTCAAAGCCCAGAGCGGTCATATAGTTGAACAGCGCGTCAATCCACACATACACCACATGACCGGGGTCAAAGTCCACCGGCACGCCCCAGGTGAAGCTGGTGCGGGAGACGCACAGGTCCTCCAGGCCGGGATCGATGAAGTTGTTCACCATCTCGTTGACCCGGCTGCGCGGCTCCAGGAAATCGGTGTTCACCAGCAGATCCCGCACCCGATCGGCGTACTTGCTCAGGCGGAAGAAGTAAGCCTCCTCCTCCGCGTCCTGCACCTCCCGGCCGCAGTCGGGACACTTGCCGTCCACCAGCTGGCTCTCCGTCCAGAAGGATTCGCAGGGCTTGCAGTATTTGCCCTTGTAGGTGCCCTTGTAGATGTCGCCGTTGTCATGCATCTTCTTGAAGATCTTCTGAATGGCAGCCACATGGTAATCGTCGGTGGTGCGGATGAAGCGGTCATAGGAGATGTTCATCAGCTTCCACAGGTCCTTCACGCCGCCCTCGCCCAGCACAATATCATCCACAAACTGCTGGGGGGTAACACCGGCCTCCTTGGCCTTGTCCTCGATCTTCTGGCCGTGCTCGTCGGTGCCGGTGAGGAACATCACATCGTAGCCCTGGAGCCGCTTATAGCGGGCCATGGTATCGGTGGCCACGGTGCAGTAGGTGTGGCCGATGTGAAGCTTGGCGGACGGGTAATAGATGGGGGTGGTGATATAATACTTCCCCCTGCATTTGTCGCACATGGTAAAAAGCCTCCTTCATATGAAAAAGCCGCCCTCGGAAATGCTCCAAGGGCGACAAAAATTGACGCGGTACCACCTTGTTTTGCAGGAAAACCTGCCTCATTGACGCTTTGACGGGCGCACCCGGACAGGCCTACCTATCGACCCGCCAGCTCCAAGACCATGTTCCCCCGGGCAAAACCGTGCCTGCTCCCACCTTGCCAGGCTCTCTGACCGTCCGCAGCCGGGGTACTCTTCTCTTCACAGCTTTTCCTTATAATGTCCTATTATAGCCTTCTTTACCCGGTTTTGTCAACAGAAATGTTTTGCGGGCATTACGGCTCCCATTCCAGGATTTCGGTGATCTGCGTCGGGCCCTCCTGGTAGAGGGCGGTGACGCGGCCGTTTTCGCCCTCCACGCGCACCTTCAGGGTGCCGCCCCGGTTTTGCAGCGTCAGTGCGCCGTCGGGGAGCCTGCCCTGGAGCCAGAGGGTCGCCGCCACGCTGCCGCAGCCGGTGCCGCAGGCCAGGGTGAAATCCTCCACCCCTCGCTCAAAGGTGAGCACCTTGACCTCCGTATCGGAGATAGGGGTATAGTAATTTACGTTTGCTCCCTTGGGGAAGGCGGGATGATGGCGCAGCGCCTGCATCTGCGGGCGAAGCGCGTCCGCGTCCGCCCACACGTCGCCCCGGTATTCCCGCACGGCATGGGGAAGGCCCGGATTCCCCAGCTCGATATAGGTCACGTCCTCCACCCGGTTCAGCTCCGCCACGGTGGGGGTATTCAGCCGGATGCGGTACTGCTCCCCGCTCAGGTGCCAGCCGGGCACCAGTCCGGCGTCGGTCTGCACGGTCATATGTTCCCCGGCGATGCCCAGCTCGTGCGCAAAGCGGCAGATGCACCGCGCGCCGTTGCCGCACATCTCGCCCCGGGAGCCATCGGAATTGTAGAAGTGGAGGCGGAAGTCTGCGGTATCGCTGCTGTCCACCGCCATGAAGCCGTCCGCTCCCCGCAGGGCGCACAGCTGCCTTGCCCATTGGGCATAGTCCGCCCTGACACCCCGGCCGTCGATCACCATGAAGTCGTTTCCGGCTCCGTTCATATAATAAACCTTCATGCCTTATCCTTTCAGCAGGCTCGTCATATCATACATGCCCTTGGGCTTACCCACCATGAAGCGGGCCGCCTGAACGCCGCCCTCGGCCAGCATGGCTCGGTTATAAACCTGGTGGCGCAGGGTGATCTCCTGGCTGGCGGTGCACACATGCACCTCATGCACGCCGACAATGCCGCCCATGCGCAGGGAGGAAACACCCACCTCGTCCTTGGTACGCTTGCACTCGCCGCTGCGGCCGTCGTGCTCCACGGCGTTGGGCCGCGCGGCCTTCACCGCCTCGAAGAGCATTTTCGCGGTGCCGCTGGGGGCATCCACCTTGCGGTTGTGGTGGATCTCCACGATCTCCACGTCGGCATCCGGGAACAGCGCCACCGTCTGCCGGGTCAGCTGACACAGCAGGGCAATGCCGATGCTCATATTGCCGGAATAGAACACAGGGATCTCCTTCGCCGCGTCAAAGATCAGCCGTTTTTCCTCCTCCGTGTGGCCGGTGGTGCCAATCACCGCCGCCGCGCCGATCTCCTTGGCATAGCGCAGCACATCCTCCGCCGCGCTGTGGTGGGAGAAGTCGATGATCACATCCGCTTCAACCCTTCCCAGCTCGTCAAAGGTTTTTGCCACGCCGTCCGCGCCGTCCAGGCTGACTCTTCCAACCACCTCACCGCCGAGGATCCCGGAGATCAGATGGCCCATGGCGCCGTTGGCGCCGCACAGCACCGCCCTCATACATTCACTCCCAGCTCCCGCATGTGGGCGAGCATCCGCTGGCGGTTCTCCTCCTGCATGGGCACCAGGGGCAGACGGACATGCTCCTGTCCGAAGCCCATGGCGCTGATGGCCGCCTTGGCGGGAATGGGGTTGGCCTCGCAGAACAGATCCTTGATCAGGGGCAGATACCTGCACTGCATCCGCGCAGCCTCCTCCACGTGCCCGGCAAAGAAGGCATCGGTCATGGCCACCGCCTGCCGGGGGGCCACATTGCTCAATACGCTGATGGTGCCCTTGCCGCCCATGGCGAGGTTTGCCACTGTCAGGGCGTCCTCGCCGGAATAGATATCCAGCTTGTCGCCGCAGCGGGCAAACAGCTCCACCACCTGGCTCATATTGCCGCTGGCTTCCTTCACTGCGGCAATGTTGGGGTGCTCCGCCAGCTTTTCGATGGTGGCGGGCAGCATATTGCAGCCGGTGCGGGAGGGCACATTGTAAAGGATGATGGGGCGATCCACGCAGTCGGCGATGGTGCGGTAGTGGGCCAGCAGGCCGCTGTCCAGGGACTTGTTGTAGTTATAATAGGGGGTGACGACCAGCAGGGCATCCGCGCCGATGCCGCTGGCGGTCTTGCTGAACTCCACGGCATGCAGGGTATTGTTGGTGCCGGTGCCCGCGATCACGGGGACCCGGCCATTCACCCGCTCAACAGTGAAGCGGATCACCTCATTGCGCTCCTGGGGCGTCAGGGTGGCGCTTTCGCCGGTGGTGCCTACGACAACCAGAGCGTTGATTCCGTTTTCCAGCTGGAAGTCGATCAGCCGTCCCAGCGCCTCGTAGTCCACGCCGGTGGCCGTCAGGGGGGTCACCATTGCGGTGGCCATTCCTCTGAAAATGGTGTTCTTTCTCATGGTTCTGTTTCTCCTTATTTGTTTATTCCTTGGTCTGAGTACCTATTCCGGGCTTCCCAATGTGATTAGGTTGAAATAATCGTACAGCGAGATCAGCTTCTCCAGGAACGCCCCTGCCCGCTCGCCCAGCGCCGGGCCGAAGATCGCTTCGCTCACCGGCTCATGGACGATCAGACTGATGTCCTCTTTCCAGGCATAGTAGGGGGCCAGCGCCGGGGTGGGCGCTTCCTTGGGGCGCTTGTAGCAGACGGCAGTCAGCTCCATGCCCACGTCCTTCTGCACCTTTTTCAGAATTTCCGGGAACTCCCGTGGCTTGGCAGCCAATCGCCTGCGGAATGCCTCCATGGCAGAGGACTTGGGCTTCCAGACAGAGAAACCGTAGCTCACACCCTCCGGGCGGATTTCAAAGAACAGGCAGGGATTCTCCGCCCACCATTCCACGTCTCTGCGAATGCAGATCCACAGGCTCTCCTTATATGGCTCCGGGTGGTGGAGCCGGGCGTCCCGATAGATGCGGCTGACCTTTAAAATATCCCCGGAGCGCTCCAGAAAGGGCTGGAACAGCTCCTGACCCAGCTCCTTCATGGGCTGGTAGAGGGTATCCACGTATTGCTTTTTATGCTCCAGGAACCATTCCCGGTTGTTGTTCATGCGAATTCCCCAGAGAAAATCAATGGTCTCCGGGGTAAAGCCGGTAAACATGGCGATTTTTACCTTCCTTTATCTTGTGTCATTCATGCGCAGGGCCTCGGTCCAGTCATCGGTGGTATCCCGGTGCTTGGTTCTCCAGCGCAGCTGGTTCTGGTGCTCCGGCCGGACGGGGCGGTCCGGGATCTCCAGCACATAGCGCTCAAAGGCATTGATGAGGGTGGTGCCGTTATAATCCCGCACCCGCTGGAGGGAAGCATCGTAGCGCAGGTGCACATGCCCATGCACCAGGTAGCTGGGGTGATATTTTTCCAGAAGCTCCCGCAGGGAAGCAAACCCCCAGTGGGCGGGGTCCTCCCCGTCGCCCAGTCCCTCCGGCGGGGCGTGGGTGACCACGATGTCCACTCCCTTGCACCGCCGCAGGGGGAGGCGGAGCTTGCGGATGCGGCGGCGCATCTGCTGCTCGGTATACTGGTATTTGCCGGGGTGATAGCGCCGGCAGCCTCCCAGCCCCATGATCCGCACGCCGTTGTACTCCACAATGGCGTCGTCGATGCAGTCGCAGCCGCTGGGCGGCTCCCGGTCATAGTGGGTATCGTGATTTCCCGCCACAAACAGCAGCGGGCACCGGGCCATGGTCACCAAAAACTGGAGATAGCTGGATCTCAGATCTCCGCAGGAGATGATCAGGTCGATCCCGTCCAGCCTTCCGGGGACATAGAAGTCCCACAGTGCGGGACATTCCTCATCGGAGATGAATAGAATCTTCATCCGTCTTCGCTTCTTTCTGTGCCGGGATGTCTTCTTTATGGACGCCCAGCTCCCGGATCATGTTGCGGGACATGGGCAGGATCTCATCGAAGGTGGGGATGGAGCCGCTGACATTTTCACAGAGCCAATCCATATGGATCAGCTCCTCTGTTGTGAAGGTGGCGGAGCTGTCGGGATTTTTCACGCTGCCGTCCTGGGCCACGATCCGCCGGGCAAAGGGACTGATCTTTCCGTCGCAGATGCCCTGGCGCAGGATCTCGCCCAGGGTACGCAGGCCCTGGGGCAGCTTATCGGAGAATTCGATGCCGATGGTGCCGGAATCCATGCCCAGCCAATAGTTGCGGCCGGTGCCGTCCTTATCCCGCTTCAGGGTGCCGGAGAGGATGCCCCGGATCACGGACTCATAGAACTTGCCCCAGACCCACACCGGCGAACCCAGGGGGATCAGGTCACCCTTGTCATCCATCAGGTAGGTGCCGTAGTTGCAGAAATTCAGGTACATCTCGGAGTGCACCGGCACATCCCGGTTGGACACCACCCGGATGCCGTCGGCAAAGAAATCCGCCTGGGGCGTGCCCTGCACACAGGACCAGCGCAGCTCGATCTGCGCCCGGGGGTTGGTGAGCTGCGCGCCCAAGGCAAAAGCATTGATGGAGGCGGGCACGCCATAGATGGGATAGGAGGCGATGTAGCCGATGCGGTTGTTCTGAGCCATGGCTCCGGCGATGGCTCCGGTGATGAACTTTGCCTCAAAAATTCGTCCGTAATAGGTGCGGATGCTGGTATAGGGCTGATCCAGAGAGCAGCAGAAGAAATAGATTTTGGGATGCTTCACCGCCGCCTTGAGAATGGCGTGGGTCATCTGGGGCACCGTGGCGAATACCACCTGCGCTCCCTCGCTCACCGCCTGCTCAATGAGCTTCTCCGCCTCCTCCGGGGTGTTGCCCTGGAAATAGCTGCGGACGGTGACCTTGTCGCCCATCATCTCTTCCAAATATTCCCTGCCCTTGTCATGGCCCATTCCCCAGCCGCTGGTGGAGGGGCTGAGGGCGTGGATAAAGGCTACGTTCAGATGATCCGGCAGGGTAATGCGGCTGAGGATGCCGGGCTTGGAATCCTCGATTTTGGAGGTGACGTTCACCGCCGCCTCGGAGGTGGACACGATGTCCGCCCAGAGGCTTGCCACACTCTTTTTCAGCTCCGCCGCGCTCAGGGTGGACAGGCTTTCAACGGGGTACAGCTTCAGCCACAGCAGCAGCGCCTCCTCCGGCAGGATGTCCAGCTGCTTGGTGTTCACCGCCGCCAGCGCCTCCCGGAAGTACTGGAAGCGGGCATTGAAGCTGCGCCGCTCCTCCTCCGTCCACATTTCGCCGGGCTTCTTGCCGATCAGGGAAAGCAGCTTCCCATAGTCCTTGGGGTGCCGGAACTGGACGGTGTAGATACGGGCGGATTTGAAGAAATCCAGGAATTCATAGTATGCCACGATCCGCGGCTCCTGGGTCTTTGCGGGCATCACCCGCTTGACCACCGCGGGGATCCGCGGCGCATCGAAATAGCGCAGGACGCTGACACGCTTGTTGCCCTCCTGCACGTAGAAATTGCCTAAGTATTCATAACAGGTAATGGGGTCGCGGATGCCCTCTTCTCCCAGGTGGGCATCGCACAGGGTGATCCACTTGGTGGCGAACTCCGTTTTCGCATCCAGCAGGGGCAGGAAGCTGGGCGTAAACGCCGCGATCCGCCCGGCGGACTTGGTGCCCACAATGCGCTCCGCGGGAATGTCCATGGTCCCCACATCGGTGACTGTCAGGGTATCGATCTCCGGCAGCAGCTCATCCAGCACCGCCGGATTCTCGCTTTTCCCTGCCGCCCGCAGCTCCTCGGCCTCTCGCTGCCCCATTTTCAGCGCTTTGAGATATTCCTCTTTACAGACTTGTACCGACATTGCGTCCTCCTGATCAGATAGTTTTACATCATTATCATATCCCAAATCAGGGGAAAATGCAACAGAAATCTTCCCCACGCCAATTGCATGAGTAAACCTTTTGTGAATATGAAAAAAACGACATGTACACAGATTGGCCAAGGTATGTTGAATGGACTGCGGTCCGTCGTAATCAAGGGGACGATTGAGGCACATCGTCCCCACAAACAAATTCGCGGTTCATGCGGGGGATAAAAGTCAGCCAGCGCGGTTTGCGCTGGCTGGCAAAGTTGGGTTATCCTTCCTTCAGAAGCTGCTGCTTCTGGAACTGGAGGGTGTAGAGCTGATAGTAGCGCCCGTGCAGGTGCAGCAGCTCCTGATGGGTGCCCTGCTCCAGGATCTGACCGTGGGACAGGAGGATGATGTTGTCGGCGTGCTGGATGGTGCTCAGACGGTGAGCGACGATCAGCATGGTGCCGATGTTCTTCATCTTCTCCAGGGAATCCTGGATCAGGATCTCCGTCTCCGTGTCAATGTTGGCGGTGGCCTCGTCCAGGATCATCACCGAGGGCTTGTGGATGATCGTCCGGGCAAAGGACAGCAGCTGGCGCTGGCCGGCGGAGAAGTTGTTGCCCCGCTCCCGCACCACCTCGTCCAGCCCGTGATCCAGGCGGCGGATGAAGGTATCGGCGTTGACGTAGCGGCAGGCCTCCCACACCTCCTCGTCGCTGACGCCCTCCTGGCGCAGCAGGATATTGCTGCGGATATCGCCGGAGAACAGGAACACATCCTGGAGCATCTGGCCGAAGTGGCTGCGCAGGGATGCAATTTTGATCTTGCGGATATCCACGCCGTCGATCAGGATCTGCCCCTTCTGGATGTCATAGTTCCGGCAGATTAGGGACAGGATGGTGGTCTTGCCCGCGCCGGTGGAGCCGACGAAGGCCACGGTCTGCTTGGGATAGACGTGGAAGGATACCCCCTTGAGCACCCACTCGTCCTCCTTATAGGCGAACCACACGTCCTTGAACTCGATCTCGCCCTTGATCTCCTTCATCTCGATGGCGTCCGGCTCGTCCACGATCTCCGGCTTCATATCCAGAATGGTAAAGATCTTCTCCGCCGAGGCGAAGGACTGCTGAAGCATATCAAACTGCTCAGCCAGAGCCTGGATGGGGTTGAAGAACTTGGAGATGTATATGTAGAAGGACACCACGATCTCGCTGGTGATGGTCTGGCCCAAGAAAGCAGTGTCCTGGATGTAGCCCTTGCAGCCGATGTAGAACAGGAACAGATTGCTGGTGACAAACAGCATATACACCATGGGCCGGAATACGCCGAACACCAGGGTACGGCTGAACTTGGCCTTGGCCAGCTTGTGGCTCTTGACCAGGAACTCCTCCATCTTCACATCCTCCCGGTTGAACACCTGGGTGATCTTGATGCCGGAGAGATTCTCGGACAGATAGGTATTCACGTCGGTGCGGGTGTTGTTCACCCGGCGGTGCACCTCCCGGCTGAACTTCTGGAAGATCAGGGTGAAGATCACCAGAAAGGGCACAAAGCAAAGCACCATCAGCGTCAGCACATAGTTCAGCATCAGCATGCCTCCCAGCACGCCGAAGACGGCCATGGTGTTCCGCAGCAGGGTCACCAGGATGTTGGTGAACAGGTAGCTGATGGAGTTGGGGTCGTTGCTGACCCGGGTGACCAGCTTGCCCACGGGGATCTGGTTCAGCTGCTCATGGGACAGGCTCTCGATCCGGGTAAAGGTATCCAGGCGGATCTGGGTGAGGATCTTCTGCCCTACCTCCTGCAAAATCATCGACTGGAAATAGGTGCACGCCAGGGATACCCCCAGGATTCCCGCATAGATCGCCACCATGGAATAGAGCCTGGACAGCTGGAAATTCTGCGTCTTGATCAGGCCCTGAATGCGGCCGACCAGCAGCGGGGAGACCACATCATAGGCGATGGATATCAGCATCACCAGAAAAACCAGGATGAACTGCTTGGTATAGGGCTTGGCGTAGCTGAGCAGGCGGCGGATCAGGTAGCCGTCGGACATGGTCCGCTCGTGGGCAGGCGTCTTGATGCTGCGCTTGAGCGCCGCATAGGCGACGATGAACACCACGGTAAACGCGCCGATCACCGCGCCCGCAATGATCAAAGGCAAATAATCACGCATTGACCTTGCCTCCTTCCTCCTCCAGCCGCTGCAGATCCACCATCCTGCGGTAGGCCGCATTGTTGGCGTACAATTCCTCATGGGTGCCGAAGCCTGCCATCTTGCCCTCGTCGATGAACAGCACCTTGTCCATCTGTTCGATGGTGGAGATGCGGTGAGCGATGAGAATGGTGGTTTTCCCCTGCCGGGTCTGGCGCAGATTGCTCAGGATTGCCCGCTCGGTCTTCGTATCCACAGCGGACACGGAATCATCCAGGATCAGAATGGGGGCATCCTTCATCAGGGCGCGCGCAATGGAAATACGCTGCTTCTGGCCGCCGGAGACGGTGACGCCCCGCTCGCCCAGCACCGTATCATAGCCCAGCTGGAACTGGGTGATGTTGCTGTCCACGTCCGCCTGGATGGCCGCCCGCTTCACCGCCCGCAGGTTCACTTTCCTGTCGCCGAAGGCGATGTTCCGGGCAATGGTATCGGAGAACAGGAAATTGTCCTGGGGCACATAGGCGCAGTTTTCCCGGACGGAATGGATGGACACGTCGTTCACATCCTGCCCGTCGATGAAGATCGTGCCGTCGGGCACGTTGTAGGTGCGCAGGATCAGGTCCACCAGGGTGGTCTTGCCCGCGCCGGTCTTTCCCACCAGGCCGATGCTCTCGCCGGGCAGGATCTTGAAGCTGACATGCTCCAGCTCGTTGAACTCGCCGTCGGGGTAGCGGAAGGTCAGGTCCCGGAATTCGATCTCGCCCTTTACGTCCGTCAGCTCCTTCACGCCGGGGCGGTCCTTCACCGTGATTTCCGCGTCCAGCAGCTCGCTGATGCGCTTCAGGGATGCTTTACCCCGGGAGGTCATGTCGATCAGCTCGGACACCGCCATGATCGGCCAGATGATTGCTGTGAAATAGCCAATGAACTCCATCAGCTGGCCCGCGTTGAAGGTCCCCTTGTACACCAGATATCCGCCGTAGCCCAGGATGATGCACATCACGCTCTCCACAAAGGAGTTGACCATAATGCGCATGAGCACAGAGGTTTTGGTAAAGTCGATGTTGGCGACCTCGTTTTCGTCGTTGAGCTTCTTGAAGGCCATCAGTTCTCTGGCTTCCTTTACAAAGGCCTTGATGACGGCAATGCCGGAAAAGCTCTCCTGGGAGAAATCGGACAGGTTGGAGAAGCATTCCTGCCGGTAGTCCCATTTTTTCGTCATGACCCGTCCCACCAGCGTGGCGCTGGCGAACAGAAACGCCATGGGGATCAGCGACAGCACCGTGAGCAGATGGTTCATACGCCACATCTTCGTCATGGACAGCACGCCCAAAATCAGCGCGTCGAAGAACTGCATGAAGCCCCAGCCGTAGCACTCCTGCACGGTATCCAGATCGTTGGTAAACAGGCTCATCAGGTTGCCGACCTTGTTGACCTGGTAGTATTCCCGGCTCAGGTTCTTGGCATGGCTGAACATCTTGTCCCGCAGATCGGTCTCCACCTTGACGGCCGCGCCGAAGATGGACACCCGCCACAGGAAGCGGCCGAACACGATGGCCACCGCCACGATGAGCATGGGCTTGCAGATGCGATCCAGCAAAAACGTCATGTCAAAGGCGTACTCCACACCATCCACCATCACATAGCCCTGGTTCATGCCGTTGATGACCATCTGGTAGATTTCGGGGATCACCAGCTGTAAATAGTCCACCGTCCACAGCGCCAGCAGTCCCAGCAGCAGATGGGGAGCATACTTCAGGTAATAGCGGTTGATGTGCTTTCCGAATATCATATTCTCCCTCCTCCTTTAATAAAGAGACACTTGTTTGAGTCTAGCACAAATTTTTGCATATTGCAACTGCCTTTTCCATCTTTTTTCTATCTTACAGGGAACCTCTCTCTTGGCTCCCCGGTGGGGGAGCTGGCAGGCCCAAGGGGCCTGACTGAGGGGGTGTGGTTCGTTGAATGGTAACAACCCCAAAATACCAACGGCACCCCCTTTGCCGCTGTCGCGGCACTTCCCCCAAAGGGGGCAGCAAGTTGATGCTGCCTTAAGTTGATGAGATTGCCTTGAAAGGGGAGCCAAGGAGGAAATTCTTAAGATTTCTTAAACCGGCTTGACAGGAACTGTACTAATTGTTATACTAACCGTGTTAATACAGTTGCTAATGTAAGGAGGATGCCTATGCTGCTGCATTTGGATTACCGCGATTCCAGGCCGATCTATGTGCAGATCATGGATGCGCTGCGTCAGCAGATCGCGTCCGGGGTGCTTCGGCAGGAGGAAAAGCTGCCCAGCGTCCGGGAGCTGGCGGCGAGCCTGTCCATCAACCCGAATACCATTCAGCGGGCCTACCGCCAGCTGGAGATGGAGGGCTGGATCGCCACCGTACCGGGCAAGGGCTGCTTCGTCTGTGGGATCCCGGAGGGGAACCCCCAGGAGGAGCTGCGTCTGCTGCGGCAATTTGACGACGCCGCCCGGAATCTTCTGCGCCGGGGCTACACCCGGCAGGAGCTGACCCGCCGGCTGGAACAGGAGGATAACCATGCTTGAAATGAAAAATGTGACCAAGGCCTTCGGCGCCTTCAAGGCGCTGGATGATCTGAGCCTGCATGTGCCCAAGGGCTGCGTTTACGGTCTGGTGGGCCCCAACGGCGCGGGCAAGACCACGGTGATCCGCCATCTTGCCGGTATCTACCGGCCGGACAGCGGCACCGTCACCGTGGACGGCCAGGAAATGACCGGCGACCCCAACCTGAAGGAGCGCATCGGCTACATATCCGACGACGTGTTCTATTTCCCCGCCGCCACCATGGAGGACATGCACCGCTTCTACCGGGACATGTACAGCAAATTCGACGAGGCGCTGTATGAGAAGCTGAAAGAGATTTTCCCCCTCCCTGCCGGGCCGATCCGGCGGTTCTCCAAGGGCATGCAGAAGCAGGCGGCCTTCCACCTGACGCTGTGCATCCGGCCGGACGTGATGATCCTGGACGAGCCGGTGGACGGGCTGGACCCGGTGATGCGCCGCCAGGTGATGAGCCTGGTGCTCTCCGATGTGGCGGAGCGGGGCACCACCGTGCTGATCTCCAGCCACAATCTGCGGGAGCTGGAGGATGTATGCGACCACGTGGGCATTATGAACCACGGCAGAATGCTGCTGGAAAAGAGCCTGGCCGACATGCAAGGCGGCACCGTAAAGCTGCAGATTGTGGGCGAAGCGCCCCAGGGCTGCCAGGTGCTCCATGAGAGCCGCTCCGGGCGGCTGAATACCTTCATTCTCCGGGGCAGCTATCAGCAGGTGCAGGAGAAATGCCAGCGGATGAATCCCCCCTATTTCGACGTGCTGCCCCTGTCGCTGGAGGAGATCTTCATCTATGAATTGGGAGGTGTGAACTATGAAATCAAAGAAAACGTGCTATGATCCCGCCATCAGCCACGTCACGCTGAAGCGGTTCGCTCCCATCTGCCTTTTATATACCCTGGGGCTGGTGCTGCTCACCGTGGGCAAGCTAAACGCCAACGGATACCAGGTCAATGCGGTGCTGGGCATCCAGGAGCTGTGTCCCTTTGCCGTTGTCTGCAATCTGGCCTACGCCCCGGTTCTTGCTCAGCTGCTCATGGGCGACCTGTATACCCCCCGGCTCGGCTATGCGCTGCACGCTCTGCCCATCACCCTGGGCGGCTGGTTCGGCACCCAGGTGATCCTGGGCATCCTCAGCGTGCTCCCCGGCATCCTGCTCTCCGCGGGATTTATGCTGACCGTGCTCACCAGATATCAGATCGTCATTCTCTATTGGATGGCTGCCGCCCTGCTCAGCTTCCTGTTCTTCTTCGGCCTCGCTCTGCTCTGCTCCGTGGCAGCGGGAAATCGGATCGGGATGCTGCTGCTCTACTGCATTGCAAACTTTTGGGGACTTTTCTACAGCTGGACAAGGATCCGCATTCTCTCCCCCCTGATCTACGGCATGTACCTGCCGGGGTATGATGCCCAGTTTGTCCCCATCACGACCATGCTGCGCCGCGCCCCCTTTGTAATTATCTACCAGGAGCAGCAGCCCAACTATACCGACGGCCCCGCGGCCTACTTTGGCTCCCTGGATGTGGATCATCTGAATTTCTCCAACAGTTATCTGTGGATCCTACTGGCCTTTGCCGCGGCGGGCTGTGTGTTCATCGGGCTTGCCATGTATCTGCTGCGCCGCCGCAGGCCGGAATGCGCCGGTGACCTGCTGGCCTTCCGGCCCATGGCACCGGTGCTGCTGGTGCTATGCTCCGTATTCACCGGCATTCTGTTCCACGTGATCTCGAATACCTTCGGCGGGCAGTTGGGATACCCCATGATGTTCATCGGCATGATCGTGGGTTATTATGCCATGCTCATGCTGCTGCGGCGGCAGACCCGGGTGTTTACAAAAAAGTCCGTTCTTCCCCTGGCGCTGATATTGGTCATCACCCTGGCGGGGATCACCGCCACCGGCCTGAACCTGTTCGGCTTCACCTACAAGGTTCCTGAGGTGAACCAGGTGGAGCAGGTAGTGCTTGATGTCTGGGGCTGCGGCAACCCCCTGGAATTCTCCCGGCCGGAGGATATCGCCCTGGCCATCCAGGTGCAGGAGGAATGCCTGGGCACCCACAGGCAGGCGGAGCGGCAGCGTCCCCTGCTGGAGCGTATCTACGGTGACGAGGAAACCGCCCCGGGCCTGAACAAGGACGATGATGATTACACCGGTCGGGTTTCCATTGTGTACACCCTGAAAAACGGCAAAACCCTCAGCCGGTTGTATTACCTCTTCCCCGGTTACGAATGCCTGGAGCCGCTGCGGCTTACCTTCTCCGCGCCGGAGTATATATTCAGCCGCGGGGACAGCACCGGTACATTCCTGGATGAAAACGGGAAATTTGACCGGCAGAAGCTGATGGATATGCTCCAGGGCGTGCAGCTCACCTGCTGGCATGAGCAGATAGACGAGCTGTCCGGCGATTTGACCAGCCGCATTTCCGACGACGATGTCCCCGGCCTGATCGACGCCATTCTGGCGGACTGTGAAGCCGGCAACATCGCCCAGTCCTACATCTTCCACACCGACGAGAGCTACACCGACAGCCTCAGCGTATATTATGTGGACACGCGCATGAACCCCCTGGGCTACACCGCCAACTTTTTCATCAGCCTCTATTCCGCCAACGTCAACACCTTCAATTACCTCATCGCCCACGGCTACCACCCCCCGCTGGAGGCTCTTGGCTCCCCGGTGGGAGAGAAGGCAACAGCTTAGCGAGCCAGCGCTGAAGAATCACAACAAAAAAGAAACTCTGACGAGGCCGGCAATGCCAGGTTCTCGTCAGAGTTTCCTTTATGAGCGGGTATTTTGAGGAACAACTGCAAAAGCGGGCCACCGAAGTGACCCGCCAGCGCTCAGAGAATCAGGGCAGCACCGCACAATTTGGCAAGAAGCCTCAGCCAGGATTTTTGCCAAATTGTGCGGTGCTGCCTTAGGTGGGGCGACACTCCCACATCTCCGAGCTTAGGGCGACGGCTGCCCGTTCCGTCCTCTAATTCTCTTTGGTAATTATATTATAGTCCAGAGGGAAAAATGCGTCTATTTCCTGCGCCATTCTCTTTCCTTCTTCCCGTCTCCAGTCCTCTGTGGCGGTCTCATCCCGCTCCATGGTCTCCATCATTGTGAGATCAGCGGATCAGATACGCAGGGTGTTGCGGAATTCGTTGGCACTCATGCCCTCCAGCTTTTTGAAGGTGCGGGCGAAGTGCGCTGTGTCGGTGTAGCCGACCATTTCGCCGATCTCGCCGATCTTCAGGCTGGGGTCGGACAACAGCACCTTGGCTTTCTGGATGCGGATGGCGTTGAGGATATCGTAGAAGCTCTTTTCCGTGTAGCGGTTGAGCAGCTTGGAAAGGTGCCACTGGGATACGTAGCAGCGATCCGCCACCGCCTGCAGGGTCAGCTTTTCCCGGTAGTGGGACTGCATGTAGGCGCAGGCCTGGTCTACAATGAAGCTGCCCGCGGTCTGGCTCTGCTCCTCTGCCTCCGCCTCGGGAGGGAGCTTTTCCAGGCGGCTGACCATGGTTTGCAGCGCCTCGTTGATCTCGTCCATCTTGGTGGGCTTGAGCAGGAACCGGCACACACCCAGGCGGATGGCCTCCTGGGCATAGGCAAAGTCCCGGTAGCCGGTCATCACGGTCACCTGCATATTGGGGAACTCGCTGCGCAAGCCCGCCAGCATGGTAAGCCCATTCTGGCCGGGCATACGGATGTCGGTAAAGAGAATATGGGGGTGGAAGGCGCGGATGGCATCGGCCCCGGACGCGGCGTCGTTGGCGGTGGAAACCACCTGGCAGCCGTAGTCGGCCCATTTTACCACCTTGCGCAGGCCCTCTACAATAATGCTCTCATCATCAATCAGCACAACTCGGTACATGCATATCGCCCCCTAACAGGGCATTGTACACCATAATCCCCGGAAAATCAACCCTTCACCGCACCGGCGGTGAGGCCCTTGATGATGTGCTTTTGCAGGCACATGTACACAATGAGCACCGGCACGACCACCAGCACCACGGAGGAGGCCATCAGGCCGTAGTTCACGCCCGCCTGAGAGCTGATCTCGTTGAGCAGGCCCGTGATGGCCCGCTCCTGGGGATAGCGCAGGAAGAAGGACTGGGTAAACAGGTCATTGTAGCTCCACAGGAACGCGAAGATGGCCACGGTGGCAAAGGAGGACTTGGCGGCAGGGACGATGATGCGGAAGAATATCTGGAATACGTTGCAGCCGTCCAGGTACGCGCTCTCCTCCAGCTCGATGGGAACCGACTGGATAAAGCCTTTCAGTATCACGATGGCAAAGCACAGGTTGCCCGCGATCTGGGGCAGCGCAGTCGCCACCAAGCTCAGCCAGCGGTTGCCGGTACCGGCCACGCCCATGAGCACCTGCATCCGAAACACGGGGATGATGGTGGAGAACACAGGGAACATCATGCCGGCCATGACCAGGCTCTGCAGGAAGCCCCGGCCGCGGAAGCGGTAGCGGCACAGGCCATAGGCGGCCAGACCAGCCAGGATGACCACCACGATGGTGACGGTGCCGGAGATCAGGATGGAGTTCAGGTAGGCGTTGCCAAAGTCGGAGCGCTCCATGGCCACCTTGTAGTTGTCCATGGTAAAGGCCTCTCCCAGAGGGATGGAGAAGGAATCGGTGAGGATCAGGCCCTTCTTGCGGAAGGAGTTGAGGATGACCCAGATAAAGGGGTACACAGTGGTCAGGCCCCAGAGGGTGAGCACGATATACGTCACGACCTTGCTGACGCTGAATTTCTTTTCGATCATATATCCGCCCTCCTTAGTAATCTTCCGTGGGCTTGAATACCCGGTTGGCGACATTGGACAGAATCACGCCAAGCACCACGATCAAAACGGCGATGGTGCTGCCGTAGTCTACGTTCATTTTGTTGAAGGTCTGGTCATACATGTAGGTGCCGGTGAGCCAGCCCTGATTGTTGGGCATACCCGCGCCGAACATGACCCAGGGCAGGTCAAAGACCTTCAGTGCGCCGGTGACGGCCAGCACCAGGCAGGTGCACAGCACGTTGCGCAGCATGGGAAGCGTGATGTAACGGATCTTTTTCAGGCCGGAAGCGCCGTCCAACGCGGCGGCCTCAAACAGGTCGCTGGAGATATTGTTCAGGCCGGTGATCAGAATGACGAAATAGAAGCCGACATACTGCCAGATGACCGGCAGGAACATGGTGGTCATATAGTGGGCCTGGTCCTTCCAGTCCAGCCACTTGACCACAAGCTTGCCGCTGGCCTTGACCTCCGATTCCAGGAGACCCATCTTCAGCAGCAGCTGGTTGACCATGCCGCCCTTGTACAGGAACATCAGATTGAACATCAGGCCCAGGGCGGTAGCGGAAATGACGATGGGGAAGAAATAGACGGTACGGAATACCTTGGAGCCGACCCGGATGGAATCCACCAGCAGCGCCAGGATCAGGGCGATGCCCACCTGGAACACAACGGTGCACACGGTGAGGATCACGGTGTTTTTCAGTGCGGTGCGCATGTTCGGGTCGGTGAGCATGCGTGCATAGTTCTCATACCAGGGATCATTGACGCCATCGGCCGCGCGCCCCAGTCCGCCGATATCCAGGAACGTATTGAAAATGTTTTGCAGGAAGGGATAATACAGATAGGCAATCAGAAAGACAAATGCCGGGAACAGGAAGAGCAGCAGCGGCGATTTTTTCTTATAGATCATGGAGCTCATGGCCGCACCATCCTTTTTGTTGAGATAAGACGGGGGCCGCTGCCTTTGGCAGCAGCCCCCATTGAGGAAATAATGTCCTAAGACTCAGTTGAGCTTCATTGCGGACTCAACGGCCTCGGCAGCGGTCATCTGGCCGGAAACGACCTTCTGAACGTTGGCGAACAGGTCGCCCTTGGCTTCGGCAGTGATGGTATCCTGCACAGCGCCGACCACGCCGGTGATGTTGGCGTTGCAGGCGGCAGCGGACTGCTGGATGGCATTCATGCCGCTGGGGGTAGCACCGTTCTTCAGAGCGGTGACTTCGGTGGTGACGAACTTGCTCAGGGTCTCATCGCTGGTCAGCTGGGAAACGAACTCAACAGCGGCAGCCTGCTTGGCGGGATCGTCCCAAGCCTTGCGGGTGATGAAGTAGCCCATGGAGATGCCGCCGATGGCATCGGTAGCGGGGCGCTCGCCCTTGCCGGGCACGCAGCAGACGACGTAGTCTTCCAGGTTGTCAGCGTGGTTCTCGGAGAAGTAGCCGCACTTCCAGGAGCCGTCGATCAGGAAAGCAGCTTCGCCTTCGCCGAACAGGGAAACGGTCTCAGCATCGGTAGCGGTCAGGGTGTTCTCGGGGAAGTAGCCGGCCTCGTACAGAGCCTTCAGGTCTTCCAGGGCAGCGATCCACTTCTGGGCGACGGCGTCGTCGACCAGCTTGCCGTTCTCGTCAACAGTGGGGACTTCCAACTGGGTGGCCAGGGAGCCATTGTTCATAACGGCGAACTCGAACCAGTAGTGAGGAACCTCGAACAGGGAGCAGGCGATGGGGGTGTAGCCGGCTTCCTTGATGGTCTCGCAGTCAGCCAGGAACTGTTCCCAGGTGTAGTCGGGGCCGGGGACCTCAACGCCGCAGGCATCCAGGACGGCCTTGTTGACGAACATGTTCTCCCAGAAACCAGCGGAGGGAACAGCGTAGTGCTTGCCGTCAGCGGCGACAGCCATCATGGAATCCTTCATGTTGGCGGCGTAGTCGGGGTAGACGGAGCGGATCTCTTCGATGGAGACGACCTTGTTGTTGTTGACAAAGGGATCGGCGTCGGCGTTGGTGAAGAAGAACAGGACATCGGGCTCGGAGCCGGTCTCGAAGTCGGTCAGAACCTTGGCCTTCCACTGCTCATTGGAAGTGGCGGAGCCATCGTTGACCTTATTGCCAGTGGAAGCTTCGTAGGCAGCGACAGCGTCCTCGAAGTTCTTGCGGTTGCCATCATCGCCGCCGTAAGAGGTGACGACGTTCAGGGTGACGGAGTCGGCGTGTGCGCAGACGACAAAGCCCAGACACATGGCGACGACGAGCAGGAATGCAGTGATCTTTTTCATGATGTTCGCTCCTTTAATTTAATTGTGACATTTCACTCATGTCAGTGTCTGCATTATACAAAAAGTAAACAGTATGCACAATCCCCCCGCTTGTGGTTTCTTGTCCATCCTTGGCACCTTGCCTGAAAATGGCAAACACGACGCCAATAATTCATCCATATTGCAGGCGTCCCTATTCACATTGCCCGAAAGAAGCGCTCTTCAGGGCACCGGATTGAATGTATTTGCCAATTCCCCGCCCCTTGGCTCCCCTGAAAGGGGAGCTGGCAGCCCGTAGGGCTGACTGAGGGGTTTGCGGTAGGCAGTCACGCCTTTATGAAATCCCGGACGAATTCGTACAATCCCCCCCTTGGCTTACCCCCGAGGGAAGCCAAGTAGGTCTCTGCGGATTTGCCCTAGGTTCCCTAAATGGCATTCTTTGTACCGCGAACCCCTCCGCCACGCTTACGCGCGGCCCTCCTCCCCTTTCAGGGGAGGTTATGGAGCTGGAAAGTGGAGGCGGGCGAGGATGGTGCCGGGGGCGGTTTCCTCGATGGTCAGGCCGCCCGCGTCGCCGTAGAGCAGCTTCAGACGGCGGTAGACGTTGCGCAGGCCCACCCGGCCGCTGCCAGTGTACTCCGCCGAGGTCAGCTGGCGGATGTTCTCCCGATCCTTATCGGTCATGGTGCCGTCGTGCTCCACCTCCAGGACGATCTCCCCCGCCTCCCGGCGGGCACGGAGGGTCAGCCTGCCGCCCCGGTTGGCGGTGATATCATGCTCCACCGCGTTTTCCACGATGGGCTGCAAAATGAGCCTGGGGATCAGCTGGGCGGCCATCTCATCCGGGATCTCCTTGGTCACCCGCAGATTGCCGCCCAGGCGCTCACGGATGATGTAGAGATAGGCGTCCACATAGCCCAGCTCCTCGGAAAGGGGGATCTGCGCCCGTCCATCCCGGTCCAGCGCCGCCGTGAGCATGGTGGAAAGGGCCTCGATCATGGCGCATACCCGCTCGTTGTCGGCCAGGCGGGCCTCCCAGCTGATGATCTCCAGGGTGTTGTTCAGGAAGTGGGGATTGATCTGGGATTGCAGCGCCTTGATCTGGGCCTTCTGCGCGGCCCGCTGCTCCTGATAGGAGCGCTCGAACTGGTTCTTCAGCTCCGTGGACATGACGTTGAAATTGGCGTACAGCCTTTCAAACTCCGCGTTGGGGGCTGTTTTTTCGATCTGATAGCCCCGCTGGCCCGCCTGGATCTGGCCGTTGGCCTCCGCCAGAGTCTCCATGGGGAAGCTGACGTGCCGGTGGAACAGGGCGATCATCACCAGCAGCAAAGGCAGCACCATCAGCGCCACCCCCAGCACCGCCCAGCGCAGCCAGGGGGTGTCCCGCCAGAGATCATAGGCCTCCGGGAAGGCGGACAGGGTGATCTTGTGGCCGTCGGCGTCCACGGTGTAGCGGATCTCGGTGTCGCTGCCCGGTTGGGTGCCGTTGTCCATCCGGGTGAGCACACAATCGTCCACAGTCAGCGTCAGGCTGCTGACCCGCTGGACACCCTCCATGCTCCGCAAAACTACCGACGACTCCAGCAGCACCGTGATGGTGGCATAGGATTCAAAGCGGCTGTTGAGGATGTTGCGCGCCATATACAGCTCCCCATCCAGGTTATAAAAGCGGATATCGGTATCCGCGTCCTGCATGGCGTCTACGATCCAGGGGGCGGTCTGCTTCACCTGGGCCAGCAGGTCATGGCCGGTGGTGCCGCGGCAGAGCACATAGGCGTTGGCGCTCTCCCCTTCCCCCCAGAAATACAGGAAGGCGGCCCGGTAGCGGCTCTCTCGGGAGAAATTCTGGGTCATATAATCGTTCACCGTGCGGTAAAGGCTGGCGCTGTCGCCGTCCTGCTGGAAGGTGCGGTAGCTGCTGCGGATGATGCCGTCATAGGATACCGCCTTGGAATCCCAGATGGCGTCCGCCAGATTGGTCCGCACCTGCTCCAGGGCATTGGCAGCCTCGGACTGGATCTGCTGCCGGATGGATTTCTGATAGTTGCTGTTCAGCAGCAGGCCGGACAACGTCACGATGCAGGCCACCGGCATCAGCCAGCAGATCAGGATCGTGGTCACCAGCCCAGCCCGCAGAGAGATCCTTCGTTTGCCCATTGTTCTTCCTCCTTCTTAAGAAACCTTTGAAATAAATCCTATCACATCCTTCTCCAAAAAGAAAGGGTGCATCTGCGGCAAAGCAGACGCACCTTTGCGGGGGAAACGGAGGAGGAGATCATCTTGGAAGATGGTGGCAGTGAATTTACAGGCCCAGGGCCTTGCGCCAGGTCTGGATGTAGCTCTTGGCCTGGGCCTCGGTGCTGCCCTCGGCGGCCATGCGCAGCAGCGGCTCGGTGCCGGAGAAGCGGCAGATGACCCAGCTTCCGTCGGTAAAGTAGACCTTGCAGCCATCCTCGCGGCTGACGTGGTCGATTTCTGCGCCGAAGTCCGGCAGCTGCTTCTGCACGAACAGCACATCCTTCAGCTCTTCCTTGCGCTCCGGGCGCATGGTGAAGGAGGTATCCTCATAATAGAGCTTGCCGTATTTCTCGGTAATTTCCCGGTAGAGCTGGGAAACGGACTTTTCGGTGACTGCCAGCATTTCCACCAGCAGGGCGGCGGCATAGATGCCGTCCTTGCCCGCGATATGGCCCCGCACGGCCAGGCCGCCGGAGGACTCGCCGCCGATGATGGCGCCGGTCTCGGCCATCTTGGCGGAGATGAACTTGAAGCCCACGGGGACCTCATAACACTTTTCGCCGAAGTCCGCCGCCACCCGGTCCAGCAGGTGGGTGGTGGAATTGTTGCGCACGCAGGGGCCGGTCCAGCCCCGGTATTTCAGCAGGTAGTAGTACAGCAGCACCAGCAGCGTATTGGCGGGAACGTAATTGCCGTTCTCATCGATCACGCCCAGGCGGTCGGCGTCGCCGTCGGTGGCAACGCCCAGACTGCAATGGTTATCCAGCACATAATTGCTCAGCAGGCCCAGGGTGCCCTCGCTGGGAGCGGGCATCTTGCCGCCGAACAGCGTGTCATGCTGCTCATGGATCACGTCCACATCGCACCGGCAGGTGAGCAGGATGGTACGCAGGCTGCTCTGGCTGACGCCGTACATGGGGTCGATGGCGATGCGCAGGTGGGAATTCTTGATTTTATCCACATCCACAAAGTGCAGGATGCTGTCGATATACTCGTTGAAGGGGTAGATCTCGGTGATCAGCCCCTGCTGCATGGCCTGCTCATAGTCCACGCTGGGGATATGCTCCGGGTCGACCTGCTGGATGTGGGCCTCGATCTTGGCGGTGACGGTCTGATCGGCATCCCGGCCGCCGGAGGTGAATACCTTGATGCCATTGTAGATGGCGGGGTTATGGCTGGCAGTGACGGCCATGCCATAGGGCAGCTCCAGCTGCTTGACGGTGAACATGATCAGCGGCGTGGGAGAGGAACGGTTGACCACCATGGGGTGGAATCCATAGCCTGCCAGCACCTCTGCCGCCCAGTGGGCAGCCTCCTTGGACAGGAAGCGGCGGTCATAGCCCACGCAGACCTTCGCGCCCTCCAGGCCCTCGGACTTCATCAGGCCGCACAGCCCGGCGGCCACCAGTCGGATATTTGCCTTGGTGAATTCATCGGCGATGACTGCCCGCCAGCCGCCGGTACCAAATTTGATCATAATGCGCTCTCCTTATCCCATTACAACTTCAATATTTGCCACGCTGCCCGGCTGCTGCACCGGGATGCGGTCCACCTCCGCGCCGTTGAGCTTCACGGAGGCCACGCCCTTCTCCACGCCCTTGGGGTTGGTCACATGGATGTGGTACTGCGCGCCGCGCCACTTGCGGTCCACGGAGAATTCCTTCCAGTCGGCGGGGATGCAGGGATCCACCGTCAGGCTGTCATAATCCGGCCGGATGCCCAGCATGTACTGGGTGGCGGCATAGTAGGCCCAGCCGGAGGAGCCGGTCATAAAGGGATGATGGGCCTCGCCGAAGGTGGTATGATCCTTGCCGGAGACGAACTGGCAATAGGTGTAAGGCTCTGCCAGACGGGTCTCGATGTTGTCATTTTGCAGGGCGGGGCACAGGGAATTGTAGAATTTCATGGCGCGGCCGCCCCGGCCCAGGATGGCCTCGGCGCACCAGGCCCAGGGGTTGGGATGGCTGAAGATGGCGCCGTTCTCCTTCAGGCCCGGATACACCCGGGTAACAAAGCCGATGGAGTCATCCGGCACAGTGAAGCAGGGGGCGTTGAGCATCAGGCCGTACTGGGTGAACAGGTACTCATCCACCGCGTCCATGGCGGCCTTGCCGTGCTCCGCGTCCGCCACGCCGGACAGGACTGCCCAGGTGTTGCTCTCCATGTGCACCCGTCCCTCGGTATCGTTCTGGGTGCCGATCTTGCGGTTCTGGGCGGTGATGCCACGGATATACCACTTGCCGTCCCACAGCACCTTTTCGCTGACGGCCTTGACCTGCTGAGCCATGGCGGTGTAGTGGGCAGCGTCCTCCCGGCGGCCAAGCTTTTCCGCCAGGGTGATGAAGTTCAGCAGCGCCCAGTGGTGCAGGAAGCTGACCATGGCGCTCTCGCCGCCGCCCAGGTTCAGGCAGTCGTTCCAGTCCGCCCGCAGGCCCTTGCAGATGCCGTTGATGCCCACCTGGCGGGCGGAGAAGTCCAGGATGTGTTTCATATGCTCATAGACGGTGCCCTCACCGCCGTCGGCATAGGTGATCACCTCGTCGGCAAAGCTCAGCTCGCCGGTCTCCTTGATGTAGGAGACGATGCTGCCCACCAGCCACAGCGCGTCGTCGGCACAGGCATCCTTGATGCCGTGGACGATGCTGCTCTTATCCGGGGTGGGGACCACGGTGGGGGACTTGAAGGACTGCTGCTTTTCGTCCGGCTCGAACCAGCGCGGCTCAAACAGGTGCAGGCCGTAGCCCTCGGTGGTCAGCGCCCGCAGCAGCTCCACAATGCGGCTGCGGCACTTGGCGGGATTGGAATGGGGAATGGTCATGGCGTCCTGGGCGGTATCCCGGTAGCCCAGGCCCACCCGGCCGCCCACCTCGATGAAGGAGGTGAACCGGGAGAACATGACGTTGATCTCGCTCTGATAAAGGTTCCAGATATTCAGCTCGGTATTCATGCCCTCGTTGGGGGTATGGACCTGGAGGCAGCTCAGCTTCTCGTCCCAAATCTCTGCCGTGCGGGCAAAGTCCTCGGCGCACTTGGCGGAGGTATACTTCCGGCGCATGGCCTTGCCGGCCTCGATGCCGCCCTCGCCCAGCAGATAGATCAGCTCCACCTGCTCGCCGGGCTGCAAAACCAGCTTTTTGCGCAGGCAGCCGCAGTGGTTGCCGCCCTTCTGGAAGCTGCCATGGCACTCGCCGCTCTCCACCACGATGGGGTTGCGCTCGGAGCGGTAATGGCCGATGAAGGTATCGCGCAGGCAGTCGAAGCCGTCGGGGGTGAAATTGGAGGTAAAAAACTGGCAGCCGGTTTCTTCATAATAAAGGTCATGCTCGATCACGCCGTCCTCATACCGGCTTCCGGCGGCGTACAGGCTCATCTGGAAATTCTGGTTGTCCATGGCGATCTGATGGAAGCTGAATTCCAGATAGGAGAATACGGACAGGCCACGCACCCGGTCGGTATCGTTGCGCAGGGTGACCCGCCAGATCTCCACCGGGTCGTCCACCGCCACGAACAGGGTCTGCTCGGCGTCGATGCCGGAATAATCACAGTGATACTTGCTGTAACTCAGGCCGTGGCGGCAGGAATAGTGCTCCTTGGGCTTGCCCACGGGCTGCCAGGACACCGTCCAGTAGTCGCCGCTCTCATTGTCACGCAGGTAGACGTAGTGGCCGGGGCCGTCCATGGGGACGCCGTTGGGGCGGAAGCGGGTGATCCGGTGGTATTCCGGGGATTTGTAAAGCAGATAGCCCCCGGCGGTGTGGTTGAACACACCGTACATATCCTTTAATCCAATATAGTTTGTCCAGGAAACAGGAACATCCACCCGGTCGATGACATACTCCCGGTTGGCGTTGTCGAAGTAACCATAGCGCATTACAAAATCCTCCTGTTTTGAGCGTTTCGGGTGTCTTCAGTATACCCCAAAGCCGCCCCGGTTGGAAAGGCCTAAAAATGCAGCTTCTTGTCTATCCTTGTCCGCTTTTCCTCCGAGTGAACAAAAATCCCCCCGGCTGCCCGTGCTTTCTTTGGAGAAAGCGGCAAATCGCCGCGGCGGCATCCGCCCATGCCGCCTCAAAAGGTCCCGGCCTCCGCCAGCTGCAAAAAGGCGTGCACAACAGGGCGCGGCGGCTCTCCCTTCCGCCAGATAAGCAAGATCTTTGTTTTCAGGGCATCCTCCGCAATGGGGCAGACGTGCAGCCCGCCGCACAGCTGCTGCATGGACCGGGGAAAAATGGCAGTGCCCAGGCCCGCCTCCACCCACTGCGTCGCGGACCGGGCATCGTCGCACAGGCAGAACACCTCCGGCTCCAGGCCCTGGACGTGGAAAGCATCCAGAAGGAACCGCTCATAGCGCCGGTAGAGGATCAGCGGGCAGTCCGCCAAGTCACGGAGGCGGAGCGCGCCGGGCGCGAAGGGCAAAGCGGAGACGGCGATCATGGGCTCCTCCCGCAGCACCAGGTGCTCCACCTCATCCAGCCGCAGGGGGGTGCGCACCACGGACAGGTCAATGATCCCGTTGAGCAGGAGCGTATACATGGAGAAGCTGGAGCCGTCATGTACCTCAAAGTGCACCGTCGGATTCCGGCGGGAAAAATCAGAGATGAGCGGCATCACGGGGACGACGGTGGTGGAGGTCATGCCCAGCCGCAGCACCTGCCGCTGGCCGATCTGGCTGACCTCCAGCTTGGCAGAGTCCGCGAACCGCAGCAGCTCCCCGGCCCGCTGGTACAGCAGCTCCCCTGCCTCCGTAAGGCTCACGCCCTGGCGGCTCCGCTGAAACAGCTGCACCCCCAGCTCCTCCTCCAGCCCCCGCAGCTGACAGCTCAGGGGCGGCTGAGAGAGATGCAGCTGCCGGGCGGCTTCGCTGATGCTGCCGGTCTCGGCGATCTTGCGGAAATATCCCAGCTGTCGGATGTCCATTGCTTCACCTCCATAAAGCCGGTCACGGCCTTTTCGTCTGAATCATCTTCTGCGATACAAAAATAATATAACGCCGGTACGAAAACGATATTATTCATATCTATCATACTGTGCTATACTATCTCTGTCAACAAAATATAACAACAAATATAAGAGATTGGAATGATGGAAATTGAAAAACCTATCCGTCTACCTGAAACGGTACACGGCACAGAGCATCCTGGCCCCGCTGTTCAAGCTGCTGGAGGTGGTGTTCGATCTGCTGGTGCCCCTGGTCGTGGCGCGGATGATCAACCTCGGCGTGGGCAACAACGACCGGGGCGTGCTGACGCAGTGCTTTTTTATTCTGATCGGCATGGCGCTGCTGGGGCTTGCGTGCAGCGTCACGGCGCAGTTCTTTGCCGCCAGAGCCAGCACGGGCTTTGCGGCGGACCTGCGCCAGGCGGTGTTTGACCACATCCAGCGTTTTTCCTTTACGGAGCTGGATACCCTGGGCGCGGACACCATGATCACCCGCCTGACCACGGACATCAACCAGGTGCAGACCGGTGTGAACATGGGCCTGCGGCTGCTGCTGCGCAGCCCCTTCGTGGTGTTTGGCGCTCTTGTCATGGCCTTCACCATCAATACAAAATGCGCGCTGATCTTCGCGGCGGCCATCCCGGTGCTGCTTATCGTGGTGTTTGCCATCATGCTGGTGAGCATCCCCCTGTTCAAAAAATCCCAGGCGGCCCTTGACCGGGTGACCTGCCTGACCCGGGAAAATCTCACCGGCGTAAGGGTCATCCGGGCGTTCTGCCGGGAGCGGCAATCCGTGGAGGAGTTCGACGGGAGCAATCAGGCCCTCACCCGGCTCAATGAGTTTGTGGGACGGATCTCCGCGCTGCTGAATCCTCTGACCTATGTGCTCATCAACATTGCGGCGGTGTTCCTCATCGACCGGGCGGCAGTGCAGGTGAACATCGGCAATATTGCCCAGGGCGACGTGGTGGCGCTGAACAACTACATGCTCCAGATCATTGTGGAGCTGATCAAGCTGGCCTCCCTGATCATCACCCTGACCAAATCCCTGGCCTGCGCCGGGCGGGTATCTGCGGTGCTGGCGCAGGAGCCCAGCATGACCTACGCCGATCAGGAAACGCCTCAGGGCAGCGGCGAGAATGCGGTCAGCTTTGACCATGTGACCTTTACCTATCAGAATGCCGGCGCGCCCAGCCTGACGGATATCAGCTTCCAGGCAAAGAAGGGGCAGACCATCGGCATCATCGGCGGTACGGGCAGCGGCAAATCCACCCTGGTCAGCCTGATCCCCCGATTCTATGACCCTCAGGAGGGCACGGTATGCCTGAACGGTGTAAACGTCATGGACGAGAGCCGGGCGGCGCTGTGCGGCAAGGTGGGTGTGGTGCAGCAGCGGGCGGTGCTTTTCCAGGGCAGCATCCGGGATAACCTCCGCTGGGGCAATGAAAATGCCAGCGACAGTGCGCTGTGGGAGGCGCTGACCGCCGCCCAGGCGAAGGAGGTCGTGGAGGGCAAGCCCGGTCAGCTGGACTTCCAGCTGGAGCAGGGCGGACGGAACCTGTCCGGCGGCCAGAAGCAGCGGCTGTCCATCGCCCGGGCGCTGGTGAAGAAGCCGGAGGTCCTCATTCTGGACGACAGTTCCAGCGCCCTGGACTTCGCCACCGACGCGGCCCTGCGCAAGTCCATCCGAAATCTGGGCTATCCCGTGACCACCTTCCTGGTGTCCCAGCGCATTGCGTGCATCCAGCAGGCCGACCAGATCTTGGTGCTGGACAATGGCCATCTGGCCGACTGCGGCACCCACGAGGCGCTGCTGAAGGACTGCAAACTGTATCAGGAGATATTCGATTCCCAGTTCCCCGGCGAGCGGCTGGCGGCAAAGGAGGCGGGTAAACAATGAAAAAGGCAAATGGAAACGGCCAGACCATGAAAAAGCTGTGGGACCGCATTGCCCGCTACCGGGTGCTGCTGCTTCTGAGCATTGTGCTGGCGGCGGCGACGGTGGTATTGCAGCTGTACGTGCCCATTCTCTTTGGCGATGCCATTGACAACATCGTGGCAGAGCATCGGGTGGATTTTGGGAAGGTGCAAATATTCCTGGGGCGCGTGGTGCTGTTTGCGGTGCTTTCCGGCGTCACCGGCTGGGTGATGAGCGTTATCAACAACCGGGTGGTGTATCGGGTGGTGGAGGACATTCGCTCCCAATCCATCCGCCATATCCAAAAGCTGCCCCTGAGCTATCTTGACCAGCACGCCTCCGGCGATATCGTCAGCCGGGTCATTGCGGATGCGGACATTCTGTCCGACGGTCTGCTGTTGGGCTTTACCCAGCTGTTTTCCGGCGTGGTGACCATTGGGGTGACGCTGGTGTTCATGTTCTCCAAAAATTTCTGGATCACCCTGCTGGTCATCTGCCTGACCCCCCTGAGCTTCTGGGTGGCAAAAATCATTTCCTCCCACTCCTATGGCATGTTCCGCAAGCAAAGCGAGGCCCGGGGCAAGCAGACGGCACTGATCGAGGAGATCATCGGCAATCAGAAGGTCGTCCGCGCCTATGGCTACGAGGAGCGGGCTTCGGCACGGTTTGCGGCGGTGAACAAGGAATTGAAAGCGTACAGCGCCCAGGCCATTTTTTACAGCAGCCTGACAAATCCCTGCACTCGCTTTGTAAACAACGTCATCTATGCCGGAGTCGCGCTGGTGGGCACGCTGCTGATCCCCGGCGGAGCGCTGACCGTGGGCGGCCTGTCCGTGCTGCTGTCCTACGCCAACCAGTATATGAAGCCCTTCAACGATATCAGCTCCGTCATCACGGAGATGCAGAATGCCCTGGCCTGCGCCTCCCGGCTGTTTGCCCTGCTGGAGGAGCCGGAGGAGTGCGCCGACGCCGGCGGGGAGATCACGCACCGGGAGGGACGCGTGGAGATCAAGGATGTCAGCTTCAGCTATGACAAGTCCCGCCGCCTGATCGAGCATTTCGATCTGAATGTGAAGCCCGGTATGCGGGTGGCCATCGTCGGCCCCACCGGCTGCGGCAAGACCACCTTTATCAATCTTCTCATGCGGTTTTACGATGTGGACGGCGGCGAGATCCGGGTGGACGGCCAGGAGATCCGCACCCTCTCCCGTCACGCGCTGCGCTCCGGCTTCGGCATGGTGCTGCAGGACAGCTGGATGAAGCAGGGAACCGTCCGGGAGAACATTGCCTTCGGCAAGCCCGACGCCACCGACGAGGAGATCATCCGCGCCGCCAAGGAGGCCCACAGCTGGGAGTTTATCCGGCGGCTGCCCAATGGGCTAGACACCGTGCTGCATGAGGACAGCATCAGCGGCGGACAAAAGCAGCTCCTGTGCATCACCCGTGTGATGCTGACCCTGCCGCCCATGCTGATTCTGGACGAGGCGACCTCCAGCATCGATACCCGCACGGAGGTGCTGATCCAGGAAGCCTTCGATAAGCTCATGGAGGGCCGCACCAGCTTTGTGGTGGCCCACCGGCTGAGCACCATCCGCAATGCGGACCTGATTCTGGTGATGCGCGACGGCAAGATCATCGAGCAGGGCAGCCACGAAGAGCTGCTGGCCAAGGGCGGCTTCTACCACACCCTGTATAACAGCCAGTTCCAGAAGGCGTAAAAGAAATACAGCCTCCGGGCAGGCCATGAAAAGCGTCCAAAACAGCAGCAGGCATTCGGCCGAACCTCCGAATGCCTGCTGCTTGATTCAATTTACCAGTCGGAATCCCAGTCGGTGTCGCCGCTGTCCCAGGAGTCGTCGCTGCCCCAGTCGTAGTCGCTGTCGTCATCGTTGTTCCATTGCTTGGTGGCGTCCTTGTAGGTGTCGGTGTCCTCGAAGTCGCTGAACTGGGTGGAGGCGTCCCAGGTGGGGGTAAAGTAGAAGTCCTCGGCCAGGGAGGGATGGTGCAGGGCCTCCGGCACGGCGTCCATATCCACGGAGCGCCACTCGTCGTCCTCGCCGTCGTAGGCATACCAGCCGTCGAAATAGTAGTCGCCCAGGTGGTAGAGGATATCGTCCTCCACCTGATAGTAGCCCCTGCTGATGCGCTGGGAGGCATTGTGATCCCGGTAGAAGAGCGTCTCGGCGAAGTCGGAAACGCCATACCGGCTCTTGTAGTTTTCTGACAGGAAGGCATCCGCCGCCAGGGATGAATGCCGCAGCTCCGCGGGCAGGTCGGAGAAGTCCGCCTCCTCCCACTGGCCGGTGTACACGAACCAGCCCTCGTTATAGCTGCCCGGCAGATGGTAATAACAGAGCCCGTCGGCGGTGTAATACCCCTCCTGGATCTGCAGCCCTGCCTCCAGGTCCCGGGCATACGCGCTGTCGCTGAAATCTCCGCAGGGCAGGCTCTGCGCCCAGTCGGACTGGACGAAGTATTCCTTGGCCTGCTTTTTGGTCTCCAGCGCGGCGGGCACACTGCTGTAACCCAGCGGTCCCTGCCAGTCGTCCTGGGCATCGTCGTAATAGAACCAGTTCAGGTCGCCGTAGCTTCTGGTGCTGTAATAATAGCTGGTGTCGTCGTAGAAATAATAGCCGCCGCTGGGGTCATTGCGGCTCAGGAAGGTGCCCAGCACCAAAATAAACGCGATCAGCACCGCAAAGCCGCCCACCACCAGCAGGGCAAGCGCCGCCAGGTTTCCCAGGCAGCCGGAGGTCTTTTTCCCGCTGGTGCCGGTGGACGCGGGAGATGCGGTCCCCTTTTTGGCGCTGTTCATCTTCTGCTGGGTGATCTCCTGCTTCAGGCGCTGGAACAGCTCATTGACGGCATAGGCCTCGTCCGTGCCCCGGTAGCGCACCGCCCGCTCGCCGGAGGCCTTGTTTTTATAGACGATGTAGTTGCCGGTCTCTTCCTCGTAGTAGATGCCGAAGGCACGGGGTTCCGTATAGTCCTCGCCGATGAAGAACCGGGTCACAGTATAGGGAGGCAGGCCCTTGCTCTCGTACCACTGCTTCAGCTGCTCGATGGTCAGGGGCTGGTCGCCGCTGGAGCGGCGGACATTGGGGTTGGGCGCGCCGCAATTGGGGCAGGCCTCCACGGTGTCGTTCATTATGCTGCCGCAGAACTCACACTTTATCTTCAAATCGCATAGCCTCCTTTGATGGATCGCCTTTTGGGGCCATTGTATCATATCTCTTCCCCAAAGGAAAGAGCGCAGGTGGAAGAAATTTACAAATTATTGATTTTTCTCCCTCTGTCAGCCCTTGACCTTGGTTTTTCCTCTGATATAATGGAACAATATGCAAAAGGGGGATTCACATGTCTCGCAAACCAAAGCCCAAAAGAAATCCGCTCTATCAGAACAAGACCACCCTCACCGTGTACCTGGTGCTGCGGGCGCTGGTCATTTTCGTGCTGGTGCGCTCCGTGCTGCGGCGGGAATACCAGAGCGTTTTCCTGTGCGCCCTGTCGCTTTTCCTGATGGTGCTGCCCAGCATCGTCGCCCGCAGGCTGAAGGTGGTGCTGCCCAGCACGCTGGAGGTCATCATCCTGCTGTTCATTTTCGCGGCGGAAATTCTGGGGGAGATCAACAGCTTCTACATCCGGGTGCCCAACTGGGACACCATGCTGCACACCATCAACGGCTTCCTGTGCGCCGCCATCGGCTTCTGCCTGGTGGACATGCTGAACCGCAACGACCGCTTCTCCTTCAAGCTCTCGCCGCTGTATCTGGCCCTTGTCGCCTTCTGCTTCTCCATGACGGTGGGGGTGCTGTGGGAGTTCCTGGAATTTGCCGGTGACCAGCTGCTGGGGCTGGATGCCCAGAAGGATACGGTGGTGCACGCCATCCACTCCGTCAATCTGGATCCCACCCGCACCAATGCCGTGGTGCACATCCGGGACATTGCCGACACCATCATCGTCCACTCCGACGGCACCCAGGAGGCCCTGGGCCTGGGCGGCTATCTGGATCTGGGCATCATCGACACCATGAAGGATCTGTTTGTCAATTTCATCGGCGCGGTGGTATTCTCCACCATCGGCTACTTCTACGTCAAGCACAAGGGCAAAGGAAAGGTCGCCACCCGATTCATCCCCAAGGTGGAGTACCCGGCAAAGCCGGAGGAATAAGCAAAAGCTGCCCCTGCCTTTCGGCAGGGGCAGTCGGACATATAAGGGGATTTAGGCAGCGCCACACAATTTGGCAAGAAGCCTCAGCCAGGATTTTTGCCTCAATTCAAAGTTTGGAAAACGAAGGAATACTGTATGTATTTCTCGTTTTTCAAACTGAAGAAGTGGGGCAAAAAGACGGCTGAGGCTCGCAGACACAATTGTGCGGTGTTGCCTTTACTTGGTGCCGAAGATGCGGTCGCCGGCGTCGCCCAGGCCGGGGACGATGTAGGCGTTCTCATTCAGCTTTTCATCCAGGGCGGCCAGGTAGATCTCCACATCGGGATGGGCCTTCTGGACGGCGGCCACGCCCTCGGGCGCGCCGATGATGTTCATCATAATGATGTTCTTGCAGCCGTGCTGCTTCAGGAAATTGATGGCAGCCACCGCACTGCCGCCAGTGGCCAGCATGGGATCGACCACGTAGACCTGGCGGGACTCGATGTCCTCGGGCAGCTTGCAGTAGTATTCCACAGGCTTGTGGCTGGCGGGGTCGCGGTACAGGCCGATATGGCCGATCTTCGCGGAGGGAATCAGGGCAACCATGTTATCCACCATGCCCAGGCCGGCCCGCAGGACGGGAACAATCGCCAGCTTCTTACCGGCCAGCATCTTGCACTTGGCGGTGGTGATGGGGGTCTCCACATCCACTTCCTTGACGGGGAGGTTGCGGGTCGCCTCGTAGCACATCAGTCCGGCAATTTCGCCGACCAGCTCGCGGAATTCCTTCACGCTGGTATCCTTGCTGCGCAGGATCGCCAGCTTGTGCTGAATCAGGGGATGATCCAATACGTGTACTTCTGCCATCTTTTACTCTCCTTTTTGTTGATTCTGCATTCTTTCGTTTCGTTCCCGTTCAGCCTGGCTCAGGCGGAGATAATTGGGAGTCAGGCCCGCAGCGTCGGTGCATTCGCCGGAAAGCAGCATCCGCTGCGCCTCCAGCGCCACGCCGACGGCGCGCTGGTGCATCCGATGCTCCGGGGGAAGTACCAGAGCAGGGAGCATTTCCGACAAAGTATTATAGCACAAAATGCTCCCGTCTCCAACCAAAAAAATCGGCCCGGCGAAATTTTTTACATCCTCCGCCAAATCCCGGAGAGAAATGGCCCGGTCATCCCGGATTCTTGTGTATTTTCCACAATCCACATGGAACAGCGCATTGTATACCTGCCCTCTTCTGGCATCCATCACCGGGCAGACATAGCCCTGCCACGCCCCCAGCTCCACCGCCATGGCGGCCAGCGTGCTGACGCCGCAGCAGGGAAGCTCCGCGCCCCAGGCAAGTCCCTTGGCCGCCGCCACGCCGATGCGCACGCCGGTGAAGGAGCCGGGGCCGTTGGCCACCGCCACCGCGCCCAGCTGGGAAACGGCGATGCCGCACTGCTCCAGCAGCTCCTGGGCCATGACCATCAGGGTCTGGCTGTGGGTCAGGCCGGTGTTCTGGTAGCTCTCGCCCAGAAGTTTCCCGTCATGCATCAACGCCACCGAAGCAGCCTTGGCAGAGGTCTCAAAGGCCAATATCAGCATTGCCGTTTCCTCCCCTGATCTCAATATCCCTTGTATTTTCATCCACCTTGGAGATGGCCACGGTGAGCGCTCCCTCCATGGCGTCGCGCACATTTTCGCTCCACTCCACGGCGCACACGCCGCCGCGCTCCAGATAATCCTCCCAGCCAATGTCCCAAAGGTCGTCGGAGGAGGAAAGGCGGTACATGTCAAAATGGAACAGCGGCAGCCGCCCGCCCAGGTATTCGTTGACGATGGTATAGGTGGGGCTGGTCACCGGCTCCCGGTAGCCCAGGCCCCGGGCCAGGCCCCGGGTGAAGGCGGTCTTGCCCGCGCCCAGGTCGCCGGTATAGGCGATGACCGTGCCGGGCCGCAGCTGCTGTGCCAGCGCTGCCCCCAGCTGCTCCGTTTCTTCGGGGGAATGGGTGATATAATGCATGTTTCTTCCCTTACTTTGAATGCTTCAGTTTTTCCGCCTGGTCAGCAGCGGCCAGAGCGTTGATCAGCTCGTCCAGGTCGCCGTCCATCACGGAATCGATCTTATACAGCGTCAGGCCGATGCGGTGATCGGTGACCCGGCCCTGGGGAAAATTGTAGGTGCGGATGCGCTCGTTGCGCATGCCGGAGCCAACCTGGCTGCGGCGCAGGCCGGTGATCTCGCTGTCCAGCCGCTCCTGCTCCTGCTCATAGAGCTTGGAGGCCAGCATGCGCATGCACTTCTCCCGGTTCTGCACCTGGCTGCGCTCCTCCTGGCAGGATACCACAATGCCCGACGGCTTGTGGATCAGCCGGACGGCGGAGCTGGTCTTGTTGACGTGCTGGCCGCCCGCGCCGGAGGCACGGTAGACCTGCATCTCGATATCGGCAGGATTGATCTGCACGTCCACCTCTTCCATCTCCGGCAGCACCGCCACTGTGGCGGTGGAGGTGTGCACCCGGCCGCCGGACTCGGTTTCCGGCACCCGCTGGACCCGGTGGACGCCGGACTCGTACTTCATCCGGGAGTAGGCCCCCCGGCCATTGATAACGAAGTCCGCCTCCTTCACGCCGCCCAGCTCGGTATCGTTATAGTTCATCAGCTCGATGCTCCAGCCCTTGGCGGCGGCGTACATGGAATACATGCGGAACAGGCTGTGGGCAAACAGGGCGCTCTCCTCCCCGCCCACACCGCCGCGGATCTCCACGATGACGCTCTTGTCGTCGTTGGGGTCCTTGGGCAGCAGGAGGATCTGCAATTGATCGTACAGCTCCTCCTTCCGCGCCTTGGCATGGGCATAGGTCTCCTGGCAAAGCTCCTTCATCTCCGGCTCCGCCATCAGCTCCTGGGCCTCCGCCATGTCCCGCTCCGCCTGGCGGTAAGCGCGGTACGCCTCCACAACGGGCTCCAGCTCGTTCTTCTCCCGCAGCATGGCGGCGGCGCGCTTGGGGTCGCTGTAAAAACCAGGCTGCTCGGACTTGGCGCACAGCTCCTCGTACCGGCTGGATACGGCCTCCAGTTTGTCTAGCATTCCATTCTCCTTACGGTCAGATTATACGTGCGCTTCCTTTTCCAGGGCCATCACCTTGTCGATGCGCCGCTGGTGGCGCTCCCCGTGGGAAAAGGCGGTATCCAGCCAGGTATCCACGATCTCCAGGGCCAGGCCCTCGCCCACAATGGCCGCACCCAGTGCCATCATATTGGTATCGTTGTGCTCCCGGGTCAGCCGGGCAGACATCAGGTCGCTGAGCTGGGCGCAGCGGATGCCCTTGACCTTATTGGCGGTGATCGCCACGCCGATGCCGGTGGTGCACAGCACAATGCCCCGCTGGCATGCGCCGGAAGCGACCAGCCGGGCGGCCGCCGCGGCGTAGTCCGCGTAGTCGCAGCTGTCGGGGGTGTAGGTACCCACGTCCTCCACCTGGAAGCCCCGCTGAAGCAAATGGGCAACCACCTTGTTTTTCAGCGTCAAAGCGCCGTGATCACAGCCAACCGCAATTTTCATAATCGTTCTCCTTCATCCTTTGTTATACAACGTACCCGCCGTCCACATTCAGGATGTGGCCGGTGACAAAATCGGCATCCGCCAGATATTCCATGGCCCGGGCTACATCCATGGGGGTTCCGTTGCGCCCCAGGGGCGCTTCCTCCGCCATGGTAGCCAGAACTTCCGGGTCCACCCCGCCACACATATCCGTCAGGATCACTCCCGGTGCCACGGCGTTGACCCGGATGCCGCTGGGGCCAAGCTCCTTGGCCAGGGCCTTGGTCAGGGCGATCACCGCCCCCTTGGTGGCGGAATAGGCCGCCTCGCAGGAGGCGCCCACCCTGCCCCACATGCTGGACACATTGATGACGCAGCCCCGCTGATGCTTCAGAAAGCCCGGCATGGCCGCCCGGACGCAGTGGTAGATGCCCTTGACGTTCACATCGAATATCCGATCCCACTGCTGGGACGTCATCTGGGTCATAAGCCCATAATAGCAGATCCCGGCGTTATTTACAAGGACATCCACGTCTCCGATCCGGGAAAAGGCCGCGTTCACCGCCGCCTCGTCTGCCACATCGCAGCAGATGGGCGTCGCGCCGGTGCGCCGGGCCACAGCCTCAGCCGCGGCGTGGTCCTTCTCATACAGGAAGAACACCCGGTTCCCCTTCGCGGCAAACAGCTCCACCGCCGCCGCGCCGATGCCCCGGGAGCCGCCGGTGATCACCACAGTCATCGTCTCACCCTTTCTGTCACAGGAAAAAGCGGGCTGCCGCAAAGCAGTCCGCTTGGAAAAATCATCTTCTTCTGCTCTTGGTGCGGTGCTCAGAATACTGCTTAATGGAGGAAATCTTACTGTCGGACTCCGACATGAACGCCTTCAGCTTCTCCTCGAACAGCTGGTCTGCGGTCTTGGGGGCGGCATTGGGGACGGGGGCGGGCCTGGAATTCTGACGGGCCTGGCTCTGACTGGGGCGCGGACCCGCGCCGCGATTGCCGCCGCGGAAATCCGGCCTGCTCTCACGCTGGGGCTTCGGCTCCAGTCGCTTGATGGACAGGTTGATCTTCCCATTTTCGTTGCCAATGACCATCACCTTCACATCCTGCCCCTCGGTCAGGTGCTGCCGGATATCACTGACATAGGCGTTGGCCACCTCGGAAATATGTACCATGCCGGTCTTGTTTTCCGGCAGGGCAATAAAGGCGCCAAAATTGGTGATGGATTTTACTTTCCCCTCTACTACGGCTCCAACGGTTAACTCCATATTTGCTTTGTTTCCTCCATTATTTGACTTGTGCTTCGATCAGGACGGTGTCCCTTGGTACCATACCCAGTTCCTCCTGGGCGGTGCGCTCCACGCCCTGGGCGGAACCAAGCTCCTGGATGTTGCGCTCCAGCAGGCCGTTCTCGTACTCGGCCTGGGCGGCCTCGGCGCGGAAGTCGGTGATCTTGTCCGCCATCTGGTGCTGCGTCCAGCTCAGCGCGCCCAGCGCCACCGCGGAAAACACCAGCACCACCCCCAGGGCGATCTTTACCCGGGGATTTCCCTTGAACAGAATGACCTGCGTCTTTCCGATCCTGAACTTCTGCTCTGCCATGAATCACACCTCCGTGAGACTGCCGGCGCGCCCGGCAGCCATTCCACCATATTGTAACCCATTTTTCTCCAGATGCAAATAAAATTTTCAAAAAACGCAATAATTTTTTTAACGGCCATACCGCAAGGCCCGCGATCCTCCCTGCCAGGCGCCAAAGCAGGGCAAAAACCGGGCGCAGGAGCCGCCCGGCGGTGGTCTCCCAGGCCACGCCGCCGATGGGCAGCCCCAGGCAATAGCCAAAGCGCAGGTCGCCGCCGCACACCCCCAGCGCCAGATACAGCCACACCCACGCCGCCCCCAGCAGGAAGAGCGCGTCGCTCAGCCCGGTATGCCGGGGGCGCAGGGGCCGCAGGAAGCCATACAGCACGCCCAGCCCCACCCCCAGCAGGCAGGCGATCCCAAAGCGCTGAAACGCCAGCGCGGGAGGGATCATCCAAACAGCCGGCTGAACCAGCCGCCCTGCCTTGGCTCCTCATAGATCAGCGCGGCAATGTTGCCCTCCACCTCCACCTGTCCGCCCTCCAGCGAGAGGGTTTTCAGCTGGAGGGTGCTGCCCTGAACGGTCAGCGTCCCCATGCCGGTCTGCAGGATCACCGACGTATCCTCAAAGCTGATGACCTCCGCCACGCCTGTCACCGTGAGCTTCTTCCGCTCCAAAAGCGCCAGACGGTGCGGCATCTGTTCCTGTGCCATTGCGATTCCTCCTTGCCGCAGCTTTTCCGCTGTGGAATCCTATGGCCTTCGCCCGAAAAATATGTCCCCCGCAATGCCCGCATTTTCTCCATTGACACCGGGGGAAAAACAAAGTAAAATATGGGCAGAATTCCCTTTTTCCCTGATTTCCATCATTTTTGGAGGATTTTATATGAAACGTTCCTTTGATTTTCGTCCCTGGCTGAAGCCCGCGCTGACCGTCCTGCTGGGGCTGCTGCTGATCTTCCGGCCCGGCTCCATCACCAATTCCATCGCCCTGTGCGCCGGTATTATCCTGGCGCTGTTTGGCGCGGGGAAGCTGATCGGCTTCTTCACCCAGTCCGGGGCGAAGGATTTTATGAAGCTGGCTGGGGCCGTTGTTCTGCTGCTCATCGGCTTTGCCATTATCCGCAACCCTGTCTCCCTGGAAAAGCAGGTGGTGCGGGTGATCGGTATTTTGCTGCTTCTGGAGGGCATCCGGGGCTATACGGACATCACCGTGATGCGCGAGCGGGTCACTTCCACGGCGCTGTGCGTCGCGGGCGTAGTGCTGACTCTGATGCCGGTAACGGTCGCCCGGCTGGTGATCGTTATCTGCGGCATCGTGGTGCTGCTCATTGGCATCGGCATGGTGGTGGGTCTGCTGCGGGGCGACGGCCGTGATTCCGGCTGCACCGGCGGCAACGGCGAGGTCATCGACGCAAGATGATCGTTGGCTGCTGTGCGCTTGCGGGCCGCACCGGCCACGCAGCCGGGCGGCAGCTTCTGGAACGGCTTTACCGGGAGGAGACCGGCCAGCCGCTGCCCGGCATTCTGATCAGCGTGCGCGGGAAACCCTATTTTGAAGCCGCGCCGTATCACTTTTCCATCAGCCACACCGCCCGTCACGCCTTCTGCGCCCTGTCCCGCCGTCCCGTGGGAATCGACGCCGAGGAGCTGGACCGCGCGGTGCGGTTTTCCCTTGCGGGCCGGATCATGTCCCCCCGGGAGCTGGCCCGCTTTCAGGCGGCGGCGGACCCCCAGCGGGCCTTTCTGGCCCTGTGGGTGCTGAAGGAGGCCACCGCCAAGTGCACCGGGGCGGGGCTGACCGGCTTCCCCAACAGCACAGACTTCTCCCCGGACGACCCGCGGGTATTCACCTGGCAGGGCTGCCTGGTGGCCGTGGTTGGCCAGGAGGATGAAACGGAAGGAATGATCCTGCATGATTTTTGATACCCACGCCCACCTGGATGACCGGGCCTTTGACACCGACCGCGCTGCGCTTCTGTCGCAGCTGCCCGGCCTGGGGCTGGCGCTGGTGATGAACCCAGGATGTAGCCTAGCCTCCTCTCGGGCGGCGGCCGCGCTGGCAGAAAATTATGACTATGTCTATGCCGCCGTCGGCTCCCACCCGGACGCGGCGGATGAGGTGACGGAGGACGTGCTGGAGCAATACCGGCAGCTAGCACGGCAATGCCCCAAGGTGCGGGCCATCGGCGAGATCGGACTGGACTACCACTATGAGGACATCCCCCGGGAAATCCAGCAGCGCGCTTTCCGCGCCCAGATGGCCCTGGCCCGGGAGCTGGAGCTGCCCGTGATCGTTCACGAGCGGGAGGCCCACGAGGACGGCATGCGGATCGTGGAGGAATTCCCCCAGGTCACCGGGGTCTTTCACTGCTATTCCGGCTCTTTGGAAATGGCAAAGGTACTCATCCGCCGGGGCTGGTACATTGGCTTCGGCGGTGTGCTGACCTTCAAGAATGCCCGCAAGGCCGTGGAGGCAGCGTCTCAGATCCCGCTGGACCGGCTGGTGCTGGAAACCGACTGCCCCTACATGTCCCCCGAACCCTTCCGGGGGCGGCGGAACGATCCGGGGCGGCTGCACCTGGTGGCGGAACGGTTGGCCCAGCTGCGCGGCCTTTCGGCGGAGGAAATTGAAAATATTACCCTGGAAAACGGGAAAAGACTATATAGGATTGGATAACCACATGGAATTATCGGAATTTTTTACCCAGCATCCCCGGGTCGCCCTGGCCTTTTCCGGCGGGGTGGACTCCGCGTACCTGCTCTATGCCGCCGTGAAAAGCGGCGCGCAGGTGCAGGCTTACTACGTAAAAACCGCCTTTCAGCCCCAGTTTGAGTATGAGGACGCCCTGCGCCTGGCCGAACAGCTGGGCGCGCCGCTGACCACGCTCCGCCTGGATGTGCTGGAGGACGCGGACATGACGGCAAATCCCGCCAACCGCTGCTACTACTGCAAGCGCCGGATCTTTACCGCCATCACCTCCGCCGCCCGGCGCGACGGCTTCCAAATTCTGCTGGACGGCACCAACGCCAGCGACCAGGTAAGCGACCGCCCCGGCATGAAGGCGCTGCAGGAGCTCTCCGTGCTCTCCCCCCTGCGGCTGTGCGGCCTGACCAAGGACGAAATTCGCCGCCGCTCTCGCCAGGCGGGCCTCTTCACCTGGAACAAGCCCGCCTACGCCTGCCTTGCCACCCGCATCCCCACGGGGACGGCCATCACCCAGGCCGATCTGGAAAAAACGGAGCGGTGTGAGGCATTTCTCATGAAGCTGGGCTTCTCCGGCTTCCGTGTGCGGCTGATGGACGGCTGCGCCCGGCTGGAAATGCCGGAAGACCAGCTGCCCGCGCTGCTGACCCAGCGGGAGGCCGTGGTGCGCGAGCTGAAGAAGGACTACAAAAAGGTGCTGCTGGATCTGGAGGTGCGCCGTGAACAGTGACATTCGCAATATCCTTGAGGGCGTCCGGGGCGGTGCGCTCAGCGTGGACGATGCCCTGCTCCAGCTGAAGCAGGAGCCCTTTGCCGAGCTGGGCTACGCCAAGGTGGACCTGCACCGCAAGATCCGCCAGGGTGCGGGCGAGGTGATCTACGGCGCGGGAAAGACAGCGGAGCAGATCACCGGTATCCTCACCGCCATGCAGGAAAACGGGCAGAAAAATGTGCTGATCACCCGGCTGGACACCCAGAAGGCAGCCGCCGTTTCGCAGGTGCATCCCATTCATTACAACGCCCAAGCCGGGATCGGCATTCTGGGCGAGAATGAAGCCCCCCACGGAATGGGCACCATCGTGGTGGCCACCGGGGGTACCAGCGACGTGCCGGTGGCGGAGGAGGCGGCGCTGACGGCGGAATTCCTGGGCAACCCGGTGCTGCGCCTGTACGATGTGGGCGTAGCCGGGATCCACCGGCTGCTGAGCCACAGCCAGGAGCTGATGAGCGCCAGCGTTATCATTGCCATCGCAGGCATGGAGGGGGCGCTGGCCAGCGTGATCGGCGGGCTGGTGGAATGCCCGGTGATCGCCGTGCCCACCAGCGTGGGCTACGGCGCATCCTTCGGCGGCATCGCCGCGCTGCTGTCCATGCTCAATTCCTGCGCCAGCGGCACGGCAGTGGTCAACATTGACAACGGCTTTGGAGCGGGCTACATGGCCAGCACCATCAACCATATGGAGGCAAGGCATTGAGTATTTTGTATTTGGACTGCGGCATGGGCGCTGCCGGCGACATGCTCACCGCCGCGCTGCTGGAGCTGTTCCCTGACCCGGAAAAGATGGTAGAGGCGCTGAACGCCCTGGGCGTCCCAGGAGTGCGGTATCAGCGGGAGCTGACCCAGAAATGCGGCATCACCGGCACTCACATGCATGTGTACGTCGGCGATACCGAGGAGGGGGAGCACTCCCATGCGCATCACGAGCATCACGACCATCCCCACAGCAGCATGGAGCAGCTTGAACACTGGATCGGCCACATTCAGGCCTCCAATGGGGTAAAGAATAATATCCGCGCCGTCTACAACCGAATCGCCCAGGCGGAAAGCGCGGTGCATGGGGTGAGCATTCAGGAAATCCATTTCCACGAGGTCGGCTCCCTGGACGCCCTGGCGGACGTGACCGCCGTGTGCTACCTGATGGAGCAGCTGGGCAATCCCACGGTGTATGCCTCCCCCGTCCACGTGGGCAGCGGACATGTAAGCTGCGCCCATGGCATTCTCCCCGTCCCCGCCCCCGCTACGGCGGAAATTCTGAAGGGAATTCCCATCTACGGCGGTCAGATTCTGGGTGAGCTGTGCACTCCCACCGGGGCGGCGCTACTGAAGCAATTTGTGGCAGAATTCGGCAACATGCCGGTAATGACCCCTCAGGCCGTGGGCTACGGCATGGGCAAAAAGGATTTTGCCATGGCCAACTGCGTCCGCGCCGTGCTTGGCAGCGACAGCCGGGATGGGACGGACAGCATTGTGGAGCTGCGCTGCAATCTGGACGACATGACCGCCGAGGACATCGGCTTTGCCATGGAGCAGCTGCTCCGCGCCGGTGCCCCGGAGGTGTTCAGCACCCCCATCGGCATGAAGAAAAACCGCCCCGGAACCATGCTCACCGTGCTCTGCCGGGCAGGCCAGCGGGAGGAAATGGTGCGCCTGCTGCTGCGCCACACCTCCACCCTGGGCATCCGGGAATCCGTCTGCCGCCGCTTCACCCTGACCCGCCGGGAGGAAACCGTTGACACCCCCTACGGAAAGGTGCGCTGCAAAATCTCCGAGGGCTACGGCGTCTGCCGCCGCAAGCCGGAATACGACGACCTGTCCGCCATCGCCGAAGCCCAACAGCTCCCCCTGTCCGAAATCCGCCGCAGCTTCCAGAGCGAATAATTTTTCACCATTTAAGCGGTGCGGTCTGGGCCTGCCCACAGAAAACAGGCTTCCCAGCAGCGCATCAAAAAATGCGTTTTTTGCTTCTTATGTCGTTCGTGAAAGTTGCTGTTTCTCCCTTATCTTTAAGTGCAGAACTTCGGCAAAAACTGTATTTTTATGTATGAAATGCGCTTGACATGCTTTGGCGGGACGTGGTACAATGGCCCCGGAAAGATTGGCAGTGACAACTATGCGGTTGTTGAAAAGGGAAGCAGGTGAAAGGCCTGCGCGAACTCGTCACTGTATGCAGCATAAGCGTTGAACACAATGTCACTGGAAACGGGAAGACGTTCAAGGCTGCTGTGAGCCAGGAGACCTGCTGCCGATCTGGATGAGAAAACCACGAGTAATTGGTTTTGTCACACGATCCGCAGCGCCTGGCATAGGGATTTTATGCCCTTTTTGACGAATACAGGCGTGGATGATTTTGTGAAAAACCTCTCAGTCGTGTCTTTTGACTGAGAGGCTTCTTTTTTTGCGGCAAAAGGCGGAGTCAAATTTCATGGCAGCGCGCAAGCAGCGGCTTTGGAGGTAGTACGGATGAAGAAGATCGCGATATATGGCAAGGGTGGAATTGGAAAGTCTACGGTGGTCACCAATCTGTCCGCAGCGTTGGCGGAAAGCGGGCGCAGGGTAATGCAGATTGGCTGTGATCCCAAATCCGATTCTACCGTCGGCTTAACCGGCGGAAACCAGATTCCTACGGTTTTACAGCAGATCCTGGAAAAGCGGGAGAACACAACCTTAACAGATCTGGTCTTTCCGGGGGATTTTGGAGTAGCCTGCGTTGAAGCGGGCGGCCCAAAACCTGGCATGGGATGCGCGGGCCGGGGAATTATTTCCGCCTTTGAAAAGCTGAATGAACTCCATGCAGATGAAGTATACAGGCCGGACGTGGTTTTGTACGATGTGCTGGGCGATGTTGTCTGCGGCGGATTTGCCTTGCCAATTCGGCAGGGATACGCACAATGGGTCTGTATCGTCACCTCTGGAGAAAAGATGTCGCTTTATGCGGCAGGAAATATTCTAGAGGCGATACGCTCCTTTGAAAGCCGGGGCTATGCCCATGCGGGGGGCTTGATCGTCAACCGCAAAAATATTCCAAATGAGGAGCAGATCATTGCGGACTGGGCCGCGGCCCACAGCGTTCCGATCCTGGGTCATATCCCACGCAGTTCGCTAGTACAGCAGGCGGAAGAGCAGGGCTCCAATGTGATTCGTCTTTTTCCTGACAGTCCGCTGGCGGCGGGCTATCGGGATCTGGCAGAGCGGATAATGGAGTTGTAGACAGATATGACATATGAAGAAGCGGTAAAACGGATCTACCATCTGTCGCAGATCACAAAAAACCAGGACATTTACGGCACATGCAAAGCAATCGCGGGCGGCATCTTTTGCCCTGCGCATGGCGTGGCATTTGCCGCGCCGTATATACGTGACGCGGCCATTGTCGTTGTGGGAATGGCGGAATGCACTTGGTATGCCAAAAATACAGGCGTCTATTATGCACAGCATACGGCGGACGAACGCTTTTACAGCTGTGTGCTGGAGGAAGAGGACATTGCCCTCGGCTTTGGTAAGCAGCTGGTGGGGCAAATCGCGCAGGTCGTAGAACAGACCCACTGCGCCTGTGTGATCCTGGCCAGCACCTGCATCCCGGAGATCATCGGTGAGGACATAGAACAGGCGGCCCTTCAGGCCGAGCAGCAGTGCGGATGCCCGGTGCTGCTGGTCCATACTTCCCATTTCGACTATAAATGTTATGAATATGAGATTGCCGTGGAGCGGCTGCTCCTTTCCCTGGGAAAGCTGATGCGGCCCCAGCCTATAAAGCCTGGCTCAGTGAATTACCTTGGCGTGGAACTGCACTTTCAGCATCAGCAGGCAGCCGAAAATGAACTGACACGGCTACTGAAGGAGCATGGCGTTTCCACCAATCTGATCCTCCTGAATTCATGCACAACCGAGGAGATCAAAAAAGCGCCTGCAGCGCAGCTGAATATCGTGACCCACCGGGTGGGACTGCCGTTGGCAAAATGGATGGAGCAGGCGTTTCACACGCCATATACGATGCTGGAGCCTTCATGGGATCTGGCCGCAATTTCCCAGGCCTATGAAAAAATGGAGCAGGCTCTGAGGCTGCGGATGCCGCAGTGGCGCGATTATAAGAGCGAGGCGCTGGAAGCCATCGAAAAAGCGCGTCCGATCTGCTGTGGAAAAACCGTAATCAACGGCGGCCGTCCACCGGATGCCATCGAAACGACGGCATTTTTGGTTTCTTTGGGAATGCATCCTCTGCTGATTAATGCCGCGCGGATCTACCCCACAACAGCCCAGGCAATCGCGCAGATCGAAGCGGCGGGCTTTGATCCTTACGTAAATTATGTAGCAAATCACCATATTACGCAGGCATTTATGAGCCGGCAGCTCCCCGACCTGTATATCGGACATGGAAGTTCACTCTGGGTGAAGAAATTCCCGTGTGCCAGACTGGATACCGTGAAGCCGGAAAACACAATGGGATTTGAGGCGGTGGCAGGCGGTGCGGATCGGGTGAGAAATGCCCTGCTTCTGCAAAAATAGGAGGGACGAGAATGAAGCTGGTAAAAGGATTCCCTCAGCCTTCCTTTCATATGGGCGTACTGACGCTGCTCAGCCAGGTCCCTGATCTGATCGTTGTAGAATTCGGGACAGAGGGGACCATGCGATATTTTCTGAATACGCTCCAAATGATGGGGTGCCCAGCCAGAGCAAGAATGTTCACAACCATGATGGACGAAAGCACCGTGGTGTTGGGAAGCTATGAGCGGCTGCGGCTGACGCTGAAAGAGCTGGACGAGGAGTATCATCCGCCTTTAATCGTGGCGGTGGATTCCACGGTGGCGTCGATAATCGGCGTGGACGTGGAAGGGGCATGCCTGCAATTTCAGGACGAAGTGAACGCAACGCTTTTACCCCTCCAGGACAGCCATTTGACAAAAACCTATGGGGAAGGCGTCGCTTTCGCGCAGGTACGCCTCTTGGAGGTACAACAAACGGACCCACGTGTTATAGAGGAGGCAGCTGGCCGGGTACGGCAATTGCTCCCTTTCTTTATGACCGGTCAATATCAGGCACAAATTTAAGGAGGAAACAAAATGAAAAAACGTCTATTAAGCACCGTACTTTGCTTGCTGCTCTGCGCGGCAATGCTCAGCATCTGCACCCCCGCGGTAATGGCTTCCTCGGTGCAGGAAGCCACGGATGAGTCCGCTGCCCAGTCGGCAGAGCGCACGATCGTGGATCTGGCTGGCAATACGGTCACCATTCCGGCAGTGGAGGATATTCACAGAGTGATCGTCACTGCACCCCCCTATCTGTCCTTCTACCTGACCGCCGTACAGAAGCCCGAGCTGCTGGTGGGCGTCAACAGCAAGGCGTTCGGAATGGCGAACAAGGAGCTGTTGGCCATGCTGATGCCCAACAAGGACGATGTGGACACCACATTCCTCAATGGCTTTGCTTCCAATACGGAGGATGTCCTGCGCCTGGCCCCGGATGTGATCTTCATTTATGGGAAGGCACAGCGCGAGGGTCTGGAAAACATCGACATTCCAGTGATTGACCTCTGCAGCAAGGAGGGCTCGCTCAACGAGGTGAACTCCATTGCCATTGATCGGATCTACCGTGAGGTGTTTGGCATCGCGGAAGACCACTCCCTGGAGAAGGCATGGGCCAAAGTGCATGAGAAGGTGGACCCGATTCTGGAAAAGCATGCCGAAGAAACCAAGCAAAAGGGCCTTGTCATCATGAGCAACACCGGCACGGAACTGACTGTGCGCGGTATTGGGTCATTTGGCGATGATTGGCTGAAGATCTCCGGCCTGGAAAACGCGGTAACTATGGAAGGGGACGGTCTGACGGTCTCCATGGAAAATATCTACGAAATGAACCCGGACGTTATTTATTGCATGGCCGGGAAAACGGCGGAAGAGTATCTGAACGGCACGATTGAGGGGCAGAATTGGTCCCATACCTCCGCTTTCCAGAATGGACGGATCTATGATATTCCATACAGCATTTCCAAGTGGCATGCACCTTCTCCCGATTCTCCCCTTACGCTGGAGTGGATGGTCAGCAAAAACTTCCCGGAGGACATGAGCGAGGCGGATTTTGAAGCGGATATGAAGGCATATTACACGGAAAACTATGGGATTGACTTGAGTGACTCCCTGATGCATTCCATCTTGTCCCCTTATGCGAAGTAATCGAAAATGGACCGGCAAGGAACAGGAAATCGGAGGCCAAGAGAATCCAAAGTGGTTCTCCTTTTGATCGTTTTGCTTCTTCTGCTGGCTTTTCTCTCCCTCTTCCTGGGGCGGTATACCGTATCGCCCTGGGACGTGGTTGAGATCCTTGCGCAGAAAATAACAGGGCAAAGCGAGAATACCGTTAACACAACGGTCATATGGGATATCCGTATGCCGCGGATCCTTCTGGCAATGTTGGCCGGAGCGGGGCTCTCCGTTTCCGGCGCAGCCTTCCAGGGATGCTTTCACAATCCGCTGGTCAGCCCGGATATGCTGGGCGTAAGCGCAGGGGCAGGCTTTGGCGCGGCGTTGGGAATACTGCTTACCAATGAAACGGGAGCGTTTACCGCAGGTCTTTCCTTTGCAATGGGGCTGAGCAGCGTGTTTTTGAGCTGGTTTCTTTCCCGCATTCGGAAAGATGGAGGAACACTTTCGCTGGTATTGGCCGGCGTGATTGTTTCCGCCGTATTCAATGCGCTGATCTCTTTTGTAAAGCTGGTAGCGGATACGGATTCTCAATTGCCGGCAATCACTTTCTGGCTCATGGGAAGCCTGAACGGCACCACTTTCCGTGTGCTGGCATCAGCCGTGGTCCCCATTGCGGTCGGAATCGGCCTGCTGCTGGCAATGCGCTGGCAGATAAATATCCTGACGCTGGGCGACGATGAGGCCCGTTCCCTGGGGATAAACCCAGTCCGGGTTCGGATGCTGGTCATCTTCTGCGCGACGGTGATCACCGCGGCAACGGTGATGGTGGCTGGGATTATCGGGTGGGTCGGCCTGATTGTACCCAATCTGTGCCGGATGCTGGTAGGGGCGGATCATCGAAAGATGATGCCGGTTTGCTGCGTGACGGGAGCTGCTTTTTTGCTGGCAGTTGACCTCCTGGCGCGATCCGCTACGGCGATGGAAATACCCCTTGGTATTTTGACGGCTTTGATCGGCGCTCCATTTTTCGCACTTGTGTATAAAAAGGGAGATGGGGAACAATGAAGCTGGAAGTACGGCAGGGAGGTTTTTTCTACCGGGCGGATGAACCGCTGTTTCGGAATGTCTCCTTCTGCCTGGAGGATGGGGAGATCCTGACGATCTTGGGGCCAAACGGTGTGGGAAAAACGACACTGATCAAATGCATCATGGGCCTATGCAGGTGGAAGGAGGGCAACGCTTTCTTCAACGGCGCGCCGCTTGTGAGCATTGACAAAACGAGCGGAATCAGTTTTGTCCCGCAGGCGCACAGCACGACATTTGATTTTACCGTAGAACAGATGGTTTCCATGGGGTGCGCCAGGACTGTTTCGCTCTTCGGAAGCCCCAAAAAAGAGGAGAATCAGCAGGTCATAAGAGCGATGGAAACAGTGGGGATTCTGCCGCTCCGAAATCGCCTCTGTTCGCATCTGAGCGGGGGACAAAGGCAGCTGACATATATTGCCCGTGCGCTGGTCAGTGAGCCGCAGCTAATGATCCTGGACGAGCCGGAGTCTCACCTGGATTTCAAAAATCAGCTGATGGTGCTGCAGCTGATCGAGCAGCTGAACCACCAGGGGATGTCCTTTATCGTGAACACCCACTACCCGGATCACGCACTGCGTATTTCGCAAAAGGCACTTCTGCTGGGACACGACGGATTTGTATTCGGAGAGACGGACCATGTGATCTCCGAGGAGCATGTAAAGCAATACTTTGATGTAGACGCAAAAATTTTGAAGGTCCCCGGAAAAACAAGAATGGCTCACGCTTTCGTGGTGGTCGACTGAAAGCAAACCTTTTCCCCGTCGATGTAACTTTGACCAATTATCGTGCACAAAGCGTCCTGCCCCTGTTGCTGCTTGCAGCTGCTTGCAGCATACAGCGAGCAGGATTTCTTAATACCATTGTAGGCACAGATTTTTTCGCCATTTAAGCGGCGCACCCCTTGACTTTTCCCGAAAATTGGCTATAATAATACCGTTCCAAATCAAATAGAGGATTTGTGTAACGGTAGCACACCGGACTCTGACTCCGTTTGCGGGGGTTCGAATCCCTCATCCTCTGCCATAAGTCCACCGTAATTTTGATAGAATTACGGTGGACTTTTTCTATGTCCAAAAACCGCTTGAAATAGGGCTTTTCGGCTGTTCAGGCTCATAAACGAACCCCGCTGCAGGCAATTCTGCGGCGGGGTTTTGTGCTTTACATGGGTTTTGTGGCTTTTTTGTCGTTGTAATCGTTAAACAGCTGGGGTAATCGTTGAATTACTGCTTGAGGAGATCGATGTGGTGACCGAACTGACAAAGCGCTGCATTGCGGAAAATTCACAGACGGCACAGAACCAGGATGAGTACATCGCCCGGTACAATAGGTTTGTGGAGCGGTATGAAAAAGCCAAGGCACGGCTCGAACAGCTCCGCACTACAAAAGCTGCACGGGAAGCCCAGGCAGAAGCCATCGGAGCATTTATGTTTGAGGTGCAGGAATTGGATGCCCTCACCGAGTTTGACGAAAAGCTTTGGCTGACCATTATAGATACAGTGACCGTCCACGCCGACGGGCGAATGACCTTCAAATTCCAGGGTGGTAAAACGCTCACTTCTTATTGACAATTCTCTAATCACGTTGTATAATCGGTATATACCGAAAATAAAAGGAGGAAAGCGTCCATGCCAAGACCGCCACGGTGCCGTCGGATTTGTGGCGCGCCACAAGTTGATACCTTCTGCCCCAACGGGGGCGAAGATGTCGAGCCGATCCTGCTGACGCTGGACGAGTACGAAGTCATTCGGCTGGTTGACCTGGAGCAGCAAACCCACGAGCAATGTGCCGCGCAGATGGATATTTCCCGTTCTACCGTGCAGGAGATTTACGAAAGCGCACGGCGCAAGATCGCAGCGTGTCTTGTCCACGGGAAACCGCTGCACATCACCGGAGGAAACTACCGTATCTGCGGAGGACAGGAAGCAGCCCACTGCGGCCGCTGCTGCCGGATGCAGAGAGCCAACACAGAAAAATTCAACAAAAAATGCAAAGGAGATTCCATTATGAAAATTGCAGTTACCTATGAAAACGGTCAAATCTTTCAGCATTTCGGCCATACCGAACAGTTCAAGCTTTATGAAGCTGCGGACGGCAAAATCACGCATGCGGAAGTTGTTGATACCAACGGCAGCGGTCACGGCACACTGGCAGGCTTCCTGATGCAGCACGGTGTGGACACTTTGATCTGCGGAGGCATCGGCGGCGGTGCGCAGGCAGCACTGGCCGAGGCGGGAATCAAGCTCTATGGCGGTGTCAGTGGAGAAGCTGACGCAGCGGTGAACGCATTGCTCAGCGGAAATCTGGGCTATAATCCCAATGTTCACTGTGACCACCATGACCATGAGCACGGCGAGGCTGGTCACACCTGCGGTGACCACGGCTGCGGTAAGCATAGCTGCCATTGATATGGAACGCACACTGACACAACTTCCGTTCTGGTCATCCTTGACCGAACAGGAGCAAGAAACGCTGCGCCGAAGTGCCTTTGTCCGTCATTATGAAAAGGGCGCATTTGTTCACAGCAGCGACAACGAATGTCTCGGAATGCTGTTCGTCCTTTCCGGCGAGATCCGCACCTATCTTCTCTCCGAGGAAGGGCGAGAAGTCACATTGTTCCGGCTGTATCCGGGCGAATTATGCGTGCTTTCTGCCTCCTGTGTGATCAGTCAAATCACTTTTGATACGCAAATGACCGCAGGACCGGATACGGAGGTTCTGATTATCCCCGCAAATGTCATCGCTACGCTCAAAGAGAAAAATCTATATGTCCGCTGCTTCCTCTATGAGTTGGCAACGAAACGGTTTTCTGATGTGATGTGGGCGATGCAGCAGATCATGTTCAA
>OLHA01000092.1_pt1 | contig 50255 bp, 50 predicted proteins | sample 1605961 | NCBI WGS metagenome assembly OLHA01 (sample SAMN03283288) | human gut metagenome | biome: human-associated habitat; material: feces | host: Homo sapiens | place: Peru | collected 2012
CATGCCCTTCAGGCAATTAAAATCTTTTTTAAAGATTTTAATTGGAGTTCAGTATCATTGTATCGCAATCCATCCGGGAATGCCAGCGGAATATCCGCAAAAGCGACAATCCTTGCGACTTCACCGCTGTTTCCGGTGCGGATGACCACTCGTGTGCGGGCGACAGGACTCGATTATATTGAGGTGTGAATTCCGTTAAGCCGGAATTCAGCAGCAGTCCACCGGACTGCTGCATTTACATGGGTTCGAGCCCGTCGCCTATACCAAAATAAAAAAGGAGCCCGCAGGCTCCTTTTTACTCAATGTGGAAATGGAGAAACGGCCACAACCCCATTAACGCAAGGAAAGCACGTCCTATCAAGATGACGTGCTTTCCTTCATGAAGGAGTTTGGATGAAAAAGAAGTTCTTGGTGCTTTGGTGTTCTTGCCATTTGCAACAATCGAGAAGGAAATCATCACAAGCAATTTCCCGACTTATGGATAGTTGTCGCAGGTATGAAGAAATACCGCCAGGAGAACTAGTCCTGCTCCGGCCAAGCTATAAGCAGTCAGGACCTCCTGATATATCACAGCTCCAGCTAACAAGCTAACTAGGGGTTCGATTAACGTGGTGAAGGCCGCCTGCTCTGCACCAATCCGACGAACACCGGCGGTCAGACAGCTATGAGCAACGCAAGCACAACAGGCCATAGCCCATAGGCTAGCCCAGGCTATGGGCTCGGGAGGTAGGATAACACGGCCCGAAAGCATAGATTTGCAGAAAAACAGGATTGAGGATCCCGTAGCCAAAAGAGTCATTTTAATAGGCCCTGGAAGCGCGGCGTAGCTCGCCCATTGATTTGCACTAAGATACAGCGTATAGGTACAGGCGCTGGCTAACGCCAATAGAACCCCAATCCACACTCCCTGAGAAAAACCTCCAGCTAAGAAAACCATGCCCAGAACGGATAGTACCATAGAAAGTATACCGTTGCATCTTACCCGACGGTGTGTACGGATCGCAGTCACGATGGTGACCACACAGGGATAGAGAAAGTGCAGAACGGTGGCTGTCCCTGTGGGGATGTAGTTATACGAAACTGCCAGAAGGAATGTAGTACTCCCCATTCCCAGTGCGCCTACACAAAGAAGTTGTAAAACCTGTTTTCGTGTTAACTGTATCTCTTTTACTTTGGGTGTAAAGAACCAGAGGATGGCGTTTATCAGGGCTGTAAAGGCGTGTATCAAGCACACGATGCTTGCGCCATCCATACCTGACAGGCTCATTCGCCGCGAAAAGATGGGCGATATGCCAAACAGGCTAGCCGCCAGAGCACAGAGAAAAAAGCCACTCATCGGATATAGTTGAATGTCCTGCGGGGTTCTCCGCTGGGCAGTTGCTCTGAGAACGCCGCTCTCATTTGCAGCAGATATAAAAGATTTTCCCCCAGGCGTTTCATGATTTGCATTCCCTCTTCATCCTTTTTCACTTCCCTAAGCTGGTGTCCAAAAGCGAGATTCCAATAGTAAGAGCCCGCCAGAAGCATTTCACTATAAGATAGATAGTGGTTCAATGCGTCCAAGGTACACACACTTCCTGACCGACGCGCTACCGCCACGGCGGCAGCGGGCTTCATGCGAAGTTTCCCACCGCCCATGGAATTGACGTAAAAGGCTCTGTCCAAGAAACACTTCATAGGGCCGGGAATTCCAGCGAAGTATGTCGGTGCACCTAAGATGACGGCATCCGCCTCTACCATGGTCTGGATCCATTCATTGACCCTATCGCCATCTTGTACACAGCGAAATGCAGAGTTTCTTTTGCACCCACCACAAGCCCGGCAACCCGCCAGAGTCTCACCACCAACGCAAATGATTTGAGTTTGGATATCAGCTTCTAGTAAGGGCTGCAGCACAGTCTCCAGGGCCAAAACAGTATTGCCGTTTGGCCTCGGGCTTCCACTGAAAGCGACTACCCGCATTTTTACACCTCCGGCAAACCACGGGACCTGCGTACAGTGTTGATACTCTTACGCAGTCCCTCCTCCAATGTCGTGGTGGGATAATAACCAATTTCCTTTTCCAGCAAGGAGCAATCAAATTTCCAAGGGGTGTCGATCTCCCCCGGTTGACGGCTCAGATGTATGCCGGGCATCAGATTTTCCACGATTTTGATTGCGTCGGATACAGGGCGCAACTCTCCTCTGGTCTGATAGGTAGGTGTGTTATTTTTAGATGACAATAGTACAGCGCGGAAGATATCGCCCATGTCGCCTACGTATTGCCAATCCATTACGCTGTCTCCGTAAGGGACCGCTCCCCCTTCCCCAAGTGCGGGTTTGTCGATGAGTGATGAGAAAAAGGGAGTATAAGAGCTGCTGATAAAGGGACCGTAAACTAGATTTACCCGTAATGCCACGGTATCCAAATCATGGTATTCTCGGTAGTACTTGCTTAACCCTTCCAGGAACTCTTTGGTGTAGGAGTAAAGGCTGCCTGGGCAGTAAGGCGTCTTTTCTGTAAGGATGCAGTCAGCCATATCCTCCCCATAACGGGCGGCCCGATCTGTTTTCGTACCGTATACCACCGAGGAACTTGCCCACACTACCTTCCGTACCTTCTCCTCTTTACAGATCTCCAGCAGATCTTGGAACGCATGGATATTGAGCTGTATGCTTCCTTTGGGATCTCGACGACTATCCCGGTTCATGCGACCAGCGATGTTCGCCACATACTCACAGTTATTGTCCACGATGGCCCTACGTACACAATTTGCATCTAATAAATCACCCTTAAGTCGTGTCACTCGGGTCTTTTCTTCCTCGGTCAATATCCAATCCAACCAACGACCATCATCGCTGCGGGAAAAAGCCACCACCTCATGGCCATCAGCTGCCAAGCTTTTTACTACGTATGAACCTACAAGCCCTGTGGCACCAGTCACAAAGCATTTAATTTTCATGTTTTGTCCTCCTCACTTCGATGAGATCGCCAGTATTCTCCAAGCACATAATTCACCTTTCGCACCATTGCAGAAACCTCGGCTGCAATAAGAGCAGCCCCCTTTTCCTTGGTGGCAGCCGTGGCGTCACCCATTACGCCAGTGTCTGTTACCACATCCCAGTAGGTAGGCGTGGAATCAAAATCTTCCGTAAATTGAGGGTAATCACAGATGGCTCGCTCCATATCAACGCATTCCGGGCAACATTCCAAGGCTTGGGATGTTTCCACTTCACATGCGTGCTGAAAAACAGGGTGAGCACACGGTGAGGTGCGGATTCGTTCAGCCACAGAACGCATAGCGCCCCGCTCCTCCAGAATCACGAACTTCACATCTTTCCCCATAAATTCCTCGTAGCTTTCCCGCACAGCTTGCTTAATGGCTGGGATATTCCCATAGTGGTGGCTGCGAATGAAAATCACCCGAAACCCATGGTCATAGAGGCTTCTTAACATATCCCGGACTACGGCAATCAAAGTGTAGTAGGATAAGGTCAAAGTTCCGGGAAAGCGATAAAGCGACCAGACCTGTCCCATGGGGATGGTAGGAAGCAAAATGATACCTGTCGCCTCACAAATGCGACGAGATTGCTCGGTACATATGCCATTATCCACGTCCAGAGTCATGTGAGGGCCATGAGCCTCGATAGCACCCAGCGGCAGGATACAGGCGGGCATCTGCCGTACCGCCTTCTCCGCTTCAGGCCAGGTAAGTTTCCCCCATTCAATCACTTTTTTCATAGTCCATACCTCCTTAGTTTTGTTCCAAAGCCAGAAAGCTTCGAGGGTTGTTCACCAGAAGATCCTGGACCACATTTTCCACCTCTCTGTGGGTAAAGCCATCCTCCAGCATCTGTCGCTTGAGGCGAGGAATGAATTTGGAGGGAATGTAGGCAAAGCCCGGACCACCGCCAAAAGCGGTAAGATAGCTGCGCCGAGCTAGGTCGCCGCCGATAAGGATGCGTTTGCCGTATCCGGCGCGCACCAGTTCCATAATCAAAGAAATGCGAACTTGTTCTGTGCAGTATTTCACCTTGCTCACTTGGTCAAGGCCTAAGAAAACGCCATAACTCAAGATTTCCTTGTAGAGCCAAAGGTCTGGATTGCGATCCATATGACCAATGCATACCCGCCCCAAATCTGCACCTTCCTCACGCAGCAAATCCAACTGCTCCAGCGCCATGGTGCCAACTCCCGTATGCGTAAACAGGGGGAGCCCAGTATCCCTCTGCGCCCGTGCCACCGCACGCGCACATTTTTCTTCGCTAGGAGAAATAAACTGGTAGCTGGTCCCAAATTTGAGTTGGCCGGGACGTAAATTTTGGGATCCATAGCCTTCTCGCACCGCCTTGGTCACACGGGCATAAAGTTCCTCCACGCTGCTGTTTTTAACCGCTTCTGTGTGATGCTCCTTCTGACCAAATCCCACGGTACCCACCACCGGCACACCGGCCTTCTGAGAAATCTCCAGTCGTAGATGGGCGTTATCACCAAAATCCGCCGTGGAGGCATCTACCAACAGAGACCCTCCCGCTCTGGCGAAATTCTCAAGTTCTTTTGCCATGGTATCCACATCGTTCAAGGAGAGGTCGATGTCATTCGGCTTTTCCACTGGTGGACGCGCAATGACATGCTCGTGATAGTCAATAATGCCAAATTGCTCGGCAGGCAGGTCACCCGCCAGCGTGCGAATAATTTTCATAGTTTTAGGTCCCCTCTTTTGTCATTTTGTCTGCCCGTAAACCAGCAATGTGGCACCGGGTAGACAGGATGTCTGCAGCGGCCATAGAAAGCTCGGTGACGCCCATTTCAAGGTAGGTTTGGGTCAGCGCCGGATTAGCCGCGCTTTCGCCGCAGATTCCTACGGGAATTCCTGCCACCCTAGCGGCTTCCACTGCATACTTTATCAGTGTCATTACCGGCTCCGCTGCTGTGTTGTACAGATCCGCCACTGCGGGATTTCCTCGGTCTGCAGCCATGGTGTACTGAGTTAAATCGTTGGTTCCTATACTGAAGAAATCCGAGCATTGGGCCAACTTCGCACTGATGAGTGCAGCTGCGGGCGTTTCAATCATCACACCCAGTGGTATATAATCTGCTACTGGAACTCCTTGGTTTCTTAATTCGTTGCATTCCTCTTCCAACATAGTCCGTGCTCGTTGAACCTCCTCACAGCTGCATACCATGGGTAGCATGATGTGTAAGTTCCCTGCTATAGACGCCCGAGCAAGAGCGCGAAGCTGGGTGCGAAAAATTTCCGGCTTAGCAAAGCACAACCTCAGTCCTCGACAGCCTAGCGCCGGATTTTCTTCGGCTTCCAGTGAAACGCCGTGTATACATTTATCTGCACCGATATCCAATGTACGAACAATGACTTCTTTGCCTGCCATGAGATGGAGCACAGAGGAGTAGACCGATACCTGTTCCCGTTCATCGGGCAGGTTTTCCCGATCAAAGAACAAAAATTCACTACGAAACAATCCCACTCCCTCCGCATCTGCTTGAAGTGCCAGTTTGGCTTCCTCGACACTTCCTATATTGCAGTATAGCTTTAGGCTCTGGCCATCCGCTGACTGTGTGGGTTTTCCTCGGAATTGCTCCAACTGTGCACGTTTTTCATTTTCTTTGGCAATGAGCTCCACAAATTTGGACAGCATATCCGCATCAGGCTGGGTAATCAAATACTGATTTTTCCCATCAAGAATGGCGACATCACCTTCCACCAGCATCTCCAGTGCGTCCCCCACGCCTACAAGGGTAGGAATTCCCCGGGTTCTGGCCAGAATACAGGCGTGAGCAGTATAAGAACCTTTGGCGACCACAAAGCCTTTCGTGTGAGTACCTGCTCCCAAAACGGTACTGGGAAGAAGCTCCCGGCAGAAAAGGATATAGTCCTGCGTGTCCTCTTCTGCCTCTGGGATATTTTTGGTCAAAAATCGGGACAACACAGCTGCGGCATCGGTCACATCGACGGCACGTTCCTGTAAGTAGGCGGAGCCAGAACTACGCAACATTTCAGCCAGCTGTTCCGCAGCTTTCTTTACACCAACGGTAGCTGGGCTCCCCGACTGAACATCGGCGTGGATAGCATCGGCGAAATCGGGGTCGGTCAACATGCTCCGATGCACACATAGAATATCTGCCTCTTCTGTTCCACCCCGTGCTCGACATTCTGCTGCTTGGCCTTGCAGCCAATCTGCCGCCGCCTGACGCGCATCGAGAACCTTCGCCCATTCCTCTTCTGGCGTACCCTTTGTCCCATCAAATTCTGTAGATGGCGGAGAAATCTTCTTCAACACACCGCAAGCATAGCCACTACAGCCGGTGATCCCTTTTACCATTCCCATTTGTCTCACACCTTTCCGGCTTTGATTTATACGCCATTTTCTAATATGTAAGTTTCCAGCTTTGTGTACACCTGGTCTTCATCTGGACCTTCAATGTGTAACACAATGGTCTCGCTACACTGAACGCCCACGCCCAGCAAGGAGAACAGGCGTTTACAATTAGCCTTCCGGTCCCCACAGCTCAACCAAACCTCTGACTGTGCCGGCTGGCATATTTCCACCATCTGACTAGCAGGTCTGGCATGGAGACCGTAACTGTCCTGTACGGTGTGTTTCAATATTTTCATGATTTTGACCTCACAGATTCTCTATTTTCCAAAGGCCATACACCTTATTGGGTTTTCGAAGTAGAATTTATGTACCAGCTTATCGCCGTCCAGCCCTTGCTGAGCAGCCATGTCCTTGAGCTGCGGGATGAACCACTTCAAAGGATAGCTCAAGCCGGGGCCCCAGCCATATCGGGTATAATAGGAGCGGCGAGCGGTATCACCCGACAAAAGGATCTGTTCTTCAAATCCATCCTTCACCAACTGAAAAATATGTTGAATCAAAGCACTTTCGGTGTGGTACTTGATTTTTCCTACGCCATCAAAGCACAGAAAAGCACCCTCTTCTGCCAGTTTGCGGTGATACCACAGATCGAGATTACGGTCCATGTGTCCAAAACTCACCCTCTGAATGGACACACCTAAGTTCTTCAGAATCTCCATTTGCTGGAGCCCCATAGTACCCGCTTCGGTATGAGAGTGAATAGGAACATCAGTCTCAAAATGGACCGCGGCTGCCACTTCCATGGTCTTGATTTCTAACGGAGAGATGGAGTTGTAACCCGTACCAAATTTGACCTGGCCAGCCCGATATCTGGTTCCCTCAATCCCTTGGGATACTTCTGCGCTCACAAAATCCGTAAGAGCTTCCACACTGGAGCACTCCACCCATGCTTGGTAGGTATCATATCCGCCAGTGAGTTCCCGCAAATGAGCAGGGAGAGAGGCTGACCATAAAAAGCTTTTATTGAAACCTGCTGTTCCGATAATGTTTACTCCGGTAGCGCGCGCAATATCCGCTACAGCTTTCACGTCACGTCCGTAGTCCACAGCGGTGGCATCCACGATAGTTCGGCCTCCGCTATTGTAAAAATCCAACACCTCTTGCCGGGAACGCTCCGGGTCGTCCAGCAACAAGTCGTTTTCCCTCTTCTCCACCCAATAAGGAGGCTTGCATACGATGTGCTCATGGGCCAGAGTAAACCCCATATCTTTAGGCGAAATATCGCCCAATAGAGTTCTGACAAAACTCATAAAATCCCCCTTGGTGGTCCAACTGCACCGGAAAGAATTTTTTCGGTGCAGTTGGACTTGTTTTTTTGTTTATCCAATAATCTTACCGATGATGCCAAAAATCCAGGCGAGGAGGAATTCATCCGTTTCACCAGCCCACATAATGGTATCGGGGATAGTGGCGGGAACCATGAAGTTGACAAAGATGAACTGTCCAAGCGCCACGATAGTAGAGATAATAAAGCCACCAAGCAAAGCACCCTTCACACCGCCAGTTGAGTTGCCAAAGATACCGGCAGTAGCGCCGTGGAAGAATAGCACAATCATGGTGGGGACCACAACGAACTGGACAGACAGGCCCAAAACCAGCATCCAGAATATGATACCTACGAACATGCCCACGAAGCCCAAGATAACGGAGTTGGGCGCATAGGTAAACAGCACGGGGGCGTCCAAAGCAGGGATAGCGTTAGGCACCAGTTTGGTTGCGATACCCTTGAAAGAGGGGATAATCTCACCTACAAACATACGAACGCCTACCAGAACTACTGCGATGCCCGCAGCGAAAGTCAGGGACTGGACGATGCAATAGATGATGAAGTTCTGAGCCCCGGCGCTGGCCATGATAGTCTGGCCGTTGGGGGTGTTTTTGACCATAACAATGATGCCGCCAATGACGTAAAAGATGATCATCACAAGGGCGGTAATTACATTGTTGTCACGCAGGAAGGAGCATTGGGCGGGGAACTCCATAGCCTCGGCATCCTTCTTGTTTTTGCTGAACAGTTTACCGGCTTGAGCTGCGATCCAACTACCTACGCCAGAAGGATGTGCAAGAGCCAGATCGTTTCCGCCGGTAATAATACGGACATACTTTTGGGTCAGGGCGGGCTGCAGGGTGAAGTACAGGCCCAAGAAGGGGGAAATAATACAGACAATCTGCCAAGTGGCCAGGTTGGGGGCAAAGTTAATGAGCACACCCACAGAGACGACTGTCACCCACCACAGCTCATGGCCAGTAAGGAAGATGTACTTGAAGGGGGTAATTCGGGCCAGCAGCACATTAACCAAGAAAGAGAATGTCATGCACAGTGCTACAGCGCTACCAAACTGCACCACGAAGGCATCGTAGCCGATGCAGTTGGCGAAGGTGGTGGACTCAAGACCGAACACCTCAGACCACATAGGCTGGAACACGCCAAGGGAACCGGTGATGACACTGGTGCCGGAATTGATAACCAGGAAGCCAATACCGGCCTTTAGAGTGCCGGAAATAGTCTTCTGGGCCGGTGAGCCCTGGAGCAGATGGCCTGCCAGAACCACCAGCATCAAAAGAAACGTAGGGACTCCAAAAAAGTTATTTGACAACCATGTAGTAAGATTAATCAGGATATCCATTACGTATAATTCCTCCTTTTTTGCATTACTTCAAAAATGTCAGGGCTCAAACGCAGCTAACATTTCTGCCAGTTCTTTTTCCAGAATTCTTTTGTTGATGTAATTGGTAATTGTTAGGATCTTCGCGCTGGGGTTTGAGATGCTCTCGGCAATCTCCTTTGAGGTGACGATATAATCGCACCGCTCGCCACAAGCACAGCTGGGGTCGGTGTGTTCCACCTCAGCTTGATACCCATGGTTGGACAGGATCTCTTCAATGCTCATCCGTAGAATCAAGCTGGAACCTTGTCCAGTGCCGCACACACAAATAATTCTCATAACTTCTCCTTTCTGTCATAATGAGATGGTACTTTATCTAACAAAGCGGATCTGCCTCCGCTAGGTTACAAATGGTTCACAGCTCACTCCCGCTCATTCAGAAGAGCCCAAAGCTCAGCAGGACCATCAGCCGCCATGAAACTCTCGAAGATGCCTTCACTCCCGAAAATGTGGGAGAGCTGGATAAGAGCAGTCATGTGGCTTTTTCCATCAGAACTGGCTAATACAAAGAAAAGGTTGGCATATTTTGTATCGTCGAAATACACTGGCTCCTGCGTACGTAGAAGCGCCATAGCCAGCCGCTCGACCCCCGCCTCAGGACGAGCGTGAGGAAGGGCAATTCCCGGTGCCAGTACAATATAAGGGCCGACGGTTTCCACCGACTCTACCATAGCGTCCACATAGGATTCTTGGATACTTCCATCCTCAAGCAAAGGGACCGAGGCCGTACGGATGGCCTCTCTCCAATCCGAGACCCTTTCAATACACTGAATTCGTTTTTGTGTAATCAAATCTGTCAACATGGTACTTCGTTCCTTTAAAATCTTTATTTTTTTGTTTGCCAAAAGTTGTTCCAATCTTGCATTTAAAAGAGGCATATGCTCTTCCTCTACAAAATCACGAACAATTTGTTGAATGTCACATAACAGCTCAGCGTTATGCCCAGTTTGGCCCAGGTATTGGTTAATCTGTTTTTGGATTCGATATCGATCGTGGGTTGTCAACAGGGCGCTAACACGCAGGCATGGCACTTCCGTATCCAGCGCCAGGGTGGAAATGAAGAGGTCGGCTTTCGCTTTCTTAGATTTTAGCTGCGCTAGAGGGATTAGACAGGTGGACGCTTCTGGAAAAAAATGGTGTATCTGGGTCCGGAGCAGTCCCCCCACACCCACTGCGTTAGCACATACGATGCCAATTCGGGGCATGTCGAGGGCGGATTCTTCATTTTCTTTTACATCCACTGACATCCACCCGATATACTGTAATGTTAAGGCAACTAATTCGTTCTCATTCAGATGACTTTCCAAGACAGGTATTCCGCTCACAACACTTCGTGTTAATTCCAACAGATAACAATATTCCCTCTTGATCAAAGCATCCTCTGCCCGATAAAAAGAATACCCAAAAGCAACCCTGCTCAAGGCACCGCGTATATACTGCCGTGCATTTTGCGCTACCAGCGTTCGGTGGGGAAACTTATTTCCTCCTGCTCGCTCAAAGGCAGGGACTATCGCGGAGACCTCATCCTCAAGCTTTGGGTCGGAATAAAACAATGGCTCCGGATACTCCTCGTAAATGCTGGCAATACATATGATGGTTCGTATCAATTCTTCTGTCTCTGCTTTGATGATTTCAGATCTCTCAGCTACCTGTAACCTCGAGTCTTTACGAAGCAGTTCCATGAGCGGTTTCACTCCAGTATCTTGCAGGAGCCAGTAGATCTTTTCCCTACCGTGGAGCCGCGTTAATGCTTCATCCACATCCGCAGAACACAGATACTTGCCTCTTTTCCACCGATCCATCCATAAAAGGAATACCGCTGCAATGAGGAAGCAACTTTGTTCACTGAGGAAGATGTCCATATGTGTGGCAGTAGAAACCAAGTCCTCTGCCATATTACAAATTTCCTCGTAAGGAAGGCCGTAATAAGCGTATTCAATACGGCTACTCAAAGGATATCTTTCTCCTGGGTGGGTCCAGCACCCCACATAACTCAGTTCCCATACCAAAGCTTTGCGTAGGTCCGCCTCATTTCCGCTTAAAGAATATCCATTGACAGAGGAGTTGACACGTACATCAAATCCAGCCTGCTGCAATTCCTCTGATAGGCCCATAATATTGCTGATACAGGTGTTGCGGCTAACATCTAACGCCGCACAAATCTGATGGTTTTTTAAATACGGAGTATGCCATAGCTCAAAGAACAAATATCTTCTTCGCCCAGCGGGGGGGAATTCTCTTTCCAGAGATGCAATATCATAAAGTAAGTCTTTTAGTTGTTTTTGTGCATCCGCATCCAGTTGAAGAACTCCTTTTTTCTTAGGGCAAAAAACCGAAATACCCTTTTCTTTCAGATAATATCGGCATGCCGTGAGCAGATCATAGGCTTGTGTTTTTGATATCCCCAAGTTCTTTGCTATTTCTTTAAAGGTCAGGCTCCCGTTATTTTCAAGTAGGATTTGCAATCCTACCGCAATATTCCAGTTCAGTTTCATTTCAACTCCCCTTTTTTATTATATGCAAAATTACTTATCAAAAAAAGTCCAAATTTAGACAAACGTTTTCCTCAGAAAGCGACAATTAACCCTGTTTTTTTATCAATTCACGCCATTCGTTGACTTGCTTTTTTGTGCAATTCGACAGTTTTCTGCTTACCTTGCCTAATAGAAGTCGTGATTTAACACGATTTGATGAATGCGCACACTCCGCAATGAATTGTCTGTTTTCTTTTGCGTTTTTTATCCATTCACAAAATGACTGTCGCTCCAAAAGCACATGGGAGGGCAGATTACCTTGCGTGCGGGGTACTCCCCCAGCCGCACCGCCGCGAAGCTCACTCGCTCTTGTGTTGTTCCGCAAAGTATGCCGCGGCTTTTTTTAGGATTTCGTTCTCCATCCGCAGATCGGCCATTTCCTTTTGCAGCCGACGCACCTCACTGCCGGGCAGGACAGCCTTTTGTCAAAGGCCGCCTCACCGTGCGCCTTGAACTCGCTGACCCAGCGGTAGACCGTCTGTCGGTCTACATCCAGTATCTGGAAAATTTTCTTTGGCGGCATGGTCTTGCTCAGCATCAAGTAGACCGCGTTGAGCATGAACGCCTTGTCGTAATGCTTTCTTTCTCCTTTGGGCATCTCGAACCTCTCCTTTTTGTCATTTTATGAGTTGTCCAAAATCATTATACCACATTCCCTTGGCTCAAAAATGCACACCCCGCAGACCTTTCGTTAAAAGGTATAGCGGGGAAAAACACTACAGGCTCTGCAGCGACCGTTTCCGAATCGCCGTAGAGCCTGTTATCGTTAAAAAGTATCGAAAGAGCCTTGCAAATCAAGGACTTTACAAAAAAGAAACCGGACATCAACCATGATACCCATTGTATCAAAATTGGTGTCCAGTTATGGTGCGGGTATTCATAACGGATTTGGTTTTATTGGCAGGAACGCACAGGTTCTGCCAATTTTTGTACAGAAAAAACATATGGAAAGGCAGGCTAGCCACAATATATAGGCCGTGTTACACCCTTTTGATTCTACTGAAACAAAGAAATCCAAACATCACTGCTAGAATTTTCGCTTTTGCCATGGGGAGTTCACATCAATTTTTGTGCCAACTGCTTCGGCTTATAATACTGAACTGCTGGCACTTATTTTATTTCCTGTTCCAGTTCATCAAACTCAACTGTCGAAAAGAACTCCCCTAACGTAATTTCCAGTCCATCGTAAAGCTTCTTGATTGTAACTGTTCCCGGATTTTTACTTTCTCCGTTTAGAATGCTTTTGACCGTAGCCTGAGGAACGGCAGAAATATTACTGAGCGCATTGGGCGTGGTCTTACGCTCTTTGCACAACTGGCGAATACGATTTGCAATGGCTTCTCTGGTATCCATAAAAACCTCCGGACGATTTATCACTACTATGATACATCGCCTGGTTTTTTAATATTAGTGATATACCACTATCCATCTCATACAAAACGGTTAGCAAACTGTATTACAATTTATCCGGATACCGATCAATTGGAGGTTTGTATTATGGAATATGGGTATATCCGTGTTTCTACAAGAGAACAAAATGAACAGCGGCAGCTCATTGCAATGCAGGAGTTTGGGATATCAGAAAAACGAATCTACATGGACAAGCAATCCGGGAAGGACTTTGAGCGGAAGAGCTACAAGAAGATGGTCCGGAAACTGAAAAAGGACGATACTCTGGTAGTAAAGAGCATCGACCGGTTGGGGCGGAATTATGAGGAGATCCTGGAGCAGTGGCGGATCATCACCAAGGAAAAGCAGGCGGCCATTGTGGTACTGGATATGCCGCTGCTGGATACCAAGCAGAGCCGGGACCTGACCGGAACGCTGATCGCGGACATTGTTTTGCAGCTTCTGTCTTATGTAGCCCAGACGGAGCGGGAGTTTATCCGGCAGCGGCAGGCAGAGGGAATCGCTGCGGCGAAGCGAAACGGAGTGAAATTTGGGAGAAAACCTATGGACCGGCCCGCGGCATTTTTCGAAATCCAAAAGCAGTGGCAAGACCAGAAAATATCCGCCAGGGCGGCGGCAAAACAGCTGGGAATTACCCACAGCACCTTTTTGCGGTGGACAAAGGAATGCAACGGATGAAAAAGTACAGTTTGCTAACCATACAAAATACAACAGTTTTCTATATTTTATTGTAACTCTTGGACAATTATTTTGCAAGTACCAAGTGGATAGTAATGTGTAGTTTGCGTTCCAACTTATGTGTGTCAAGAGCATAACCCTAAAAAAATCAAAGGGGAAATGTAAATGTTACTGGTGCCTTCGGAACAAGTCGGTTCATTTGATTCCTTTTATGCGGAGTACAGGCAGCCGGTTCTTCGCTATCTTTGCGGAAAAATGAACAATGCACAGGATGCGGAGGATTTAACTGCCGACATTTTCGAATATTGCTTTCGCCAGTACACTGCCTTTGACCCGCAAAAGGCATCCAGAAAAACCTGGCTGTATGTCATTGTCAACAGCAGATACAAAAATTATCTGCGTTCCAGGCGGTGCTTTGAAGATATTGAGGATTATATGGATTTTACGCCCTCCGATGATGCGCCCTTGGAGCAGGCGATAGAAATGGAGCAGGAGCGTAGCGCACTGACAAAAGCGCTGGAGCGATTGCCGCAGAAGCAGCGCGAAATTGTGATTTCAAAATACTTCCTTGGAAAGAGCACCGATGAAATTGCCAAGAGGCTGGAGATGACGCCGGTTAATGTCCGGGTTCAGCTTTATCGTGCGCTCCAGAAAATGAAAGGGTACATTCAATCTGAGAAATAGAAAGAGGCGGTTACTATGGCAGAACTGTATAGAAAGTCAGCGTTGGAGAGGATTTCTTCTCCGGATCAGCTGGACACGATGCTGAAAATTTCTTCTCCGATATCCTGGCTGGCATTGGTAGGCGCTGCGCTGATTGTTGTAGTGACGATCATTTGGGCCTTTATTGGCAGAATTCCGATGACGGTGACTGCTACCGGTATTGTAACAAGCCCGGATGGCACCAATGCTGTGTATTCCAACACAGCGGGGACGGTCACGAATGTGTTTGTGGCCCGGGGAGATAAGGTCTATGTGAATGACGTTTTGATGGAGGTAGAAAAGGATCGCAAGGAGACCGTGCAGATCTGTTCTGATCAGGTAGGATTTGTGGGAGAAATTGTGACCCCCGAGGGCAGCATCATCACGCCCAACAGCGAAGTCCTTCGGCTTTCGCCCAATACAGACAGCCAGCAGGTAGTGGTATGCTATGTTGTGACAACGGATGCACAGAAGATTAAGCGGGGAGACAATGCCTATATTTCGCTGTCTTCTTCCGATAGCAAAAGCTATGGTCATATGGTAGGACGGGTTATCAATATTGATGCGGGTGCTGCCTCTCAAAGCGCCCAGAAAAAGGTGCTGGGCAGCGAAAATAATTTGGACAAGAGTTTTACCTCTGACGGAAAGGCGGTTACGGCAGTTACCTGTGAGCTATATCCCAGCGACACTTCGGTAAGCGGCTATTTCTGGTCAAATGCCAAGGGAGACCAGTTGGCGGTTAACAACCGGGACATGTGCAGTGTAAAAATCATTACCAAGCAGGTAAAGCCCATTGAGAAGCTGTTTGAAAAGCTATTTGAACTGTGGGAGGGAAAAAAATGAGCGGCTATGCGAAAACGCCATCCGTATTCCAGATGGAAGCGACGGAATGCGGCGCAGCATCGCTGACAATGATTTTTGCCTACTATGGGAAGTATCTCCCGCTGGAAAAAATGCGGATTGAGACCGGGGTATCCCGGGATGGCTGTGTTGCCGGCAATATTATGCGTGCGGCAAAAAAGTACGGCTTTGAGTGCCATGGATATCGCAAGGAACTGGATGGACTGCTGAAACTGCCTGTGCCCTCTATTATCCACTGGAATTTTAATCACTTTGTGGTCTTTGAGGGAATCAAGGGGAAATACGCTTACTTAAATGATCCGGCAGTGGGCCATCGGAAGCTGACCATGCAGGAGCTGGACGAGGGTTTTACCGGCATCGTGCTGACGTTTGCACCGGCGGCCGATTTCAAAAAAGAAAAAAAGCAGGGCTCCTTTTTCCCATTCCTGAAGCGTCGTCTAAAGGGACGGATGGGTGTGCTTGCCAAGCTGGTTTATGTGGGTGTACTGCTGTTTTTTCCAGGCCTGATTCTGCCGGTTTTATCTCAGACTTTTATTGATGATGTGCTTTGCAACGGATATAAGGACTGGCTGACGAAAATTCTGGTATTCATGGGCAGCTGTGTGGTATTCAAAATGGCACTGTCCTATTATCGAAGCCTGCTTCTGCAAAAGCTGAAAAGCGTAATGTGCACAGTGTCAGGCACTCGTTTTCTGACACATATGTTTCAACTGCCCATTACTTTCTTTGACCAAAGATATACCGGCGACTTGGTGTCCAGAATTCAGAATAATAAGGATGTAGACAGCTTCCTGGCGGGAGATTTTGCTGAGACTTTTCTGAATATTCTGATTGCTGTATTCTATTTGGTGGTGCTGGTTTTGTACAGCTGGCAGATGACCATCGTTGGCATTGTCAATGTAGTGCTTTGCGTGGGAATCGTTCTTCTCAGCAATAAAACGGTGGCGGAAGCTTCTGTAAAAATGCAGATGACCGGCGGCAAGCTGTACGGCGCAGTATGCGCAGGACTGACCATTACGGATACAATCAAGGCATCCGGCGTGGAGGCAGAGTACAGTGCCCGTATTCTGGGCCACCAGGCGAAAAATGCCGTTCTTGATCAAAAGCTGAACCGATTCCAGCAGATGGTTGGCGGCATTCCGGATGCAGTCGGCAAGCTGTCGGATGTGGCTCTGCTGCTGATTGGCGGTTATCTGGTCATTCGGGGCGATTTGACGATGGGCATGCTCACGGCTTACAATGCTCTGTTTGACTCCTTCTGCCAACCTATCAATGCGGTGGTTGGCTTTATCCGCAGCCTACAGGTTACCAAGTCCAATATCCGTCGGGTGGAGGATATTGAAAAATACGATGTAGATCCCTGCTATCTGGTTCAGCAGACTGGCCAAGTCCTGGGTGGCAAACTGTCCGGAAGGGTGGAACTGCGGGATGTGAGCTTTGGCTATAGCCGATTGAAGCCACCGCTGATTGAGGACTTTCACTTTGCACTAAATAGCGGAGAATCCGTCGCATTTATCGGAGCTTCCGGAAGCGGTAAATCCACCATATCCAAGGTGATTAGCGGATTGTATCAGCCCTGGCAGGGTCAGGTGTTGATGGATGGAAAGCCTACTGCGGAAATTCCAAAGGCAGTTATGAATGCCAGCGTTTCTACCGTCAGTCAGAAAATAACCTTGTTTTCTGGAACCGTTCGGGACAATCTGTCTATGTGGAATCCGGCTGTTTCGGAAGAGGATTTGGAACAGGCGGCGAAGGATGCGTGTATTTTTGATTTCATCATGCGCCAAAACGGCGGCTTTAACTATATGCTGACGGAAAACGCCGCCAATTTATCCGGTGGCCAGCGGCAGCGGATGGAAATTGCCAGAGCATTGGCAACCAACCCGACGATCCTGATTATGGATGAGGCTACCAGCGCGCTGGATCCCATTGTGGAAAAACAGGTGCTGGACAACATTCGGGCCCGGGGCTGTACCTGTATTGTGGTGGCGCACCGGCTCAGTGCCGTGCGGGACTGCAATGAGATCATTGCTATGGCAAACGGAAAGATTGTGCAGCGGGGCACCCATAAAGAGTTACTGGAGCAGGACGGCTTCTACCGTTCCTTTGCCAATGCGTAGCGGAGGGGAAATATGGCAGGTCAATTTGATATCAAGCTGGATGACTTCTCCTCTGGGCAAACTAAACTCCAGCTGCAGAGTCCGCAAGCATTGCTGACAGAGAGTATCCGAGACGCATACCGTGTAATGAAAGGCGGCGTCATTGTTTACCTGGTGCCGGTAAAAAAGGGAATCATTGAACGAAGAAAAAAGATTGCGGAATTGGCAGAGGGGGAATTTTTTCCATCCTACTGTTATCAGAATCCGGCTTTTGAAATCTGGAAATTTTTGATCGTACCAAAATCCGGCTTTGCGGAATTGAAGCTGATACCGGGCGGCAGTACTATGCCGTTGAAGCGAAATTTCATTCGTCGCTGTGGGATCCCCAAATTGGAAGAAGAGGGTTTTGAACGCTGCCTGGAGGAATTCTACCTGGCCCAATTTCTGAAAGATGAGGGCTTTATTGTCCATTCAGAGATAGCCAAGAAAGTGGTATCCGGACAGACAGCGGCCACAATTATCAGCATTGCAGAGCCGGAGGAAGCTGCCCCCGTGCAGGGATCGGATATTTATCGGGTCATCGCAAAAGGGTGCCAGGCTGCGGGAATTGAAATTGCGGCGGAACAGAGGATTCTTTCCTGCTGTGGACAGGCTATGAGCATTCCGGATGTAGCTAGAATTTCCAATTTCACCTGTCGGGAGGTAGTACTGGAGCAGAAATGGTATCAGCAGGAATGCGGTGTGCTCCTTGGTACACAGGAGGAAAGGGCGGTTGCGCTGTACCGAAAAAGAGGGAAGAAATACGTCCTTTATGATGGAGCGCGGGAAACACCGGTTACCGCAGAGGTCGCCGCTGGGATTTCACCGAAGGCTTACAGTATCGGACGGGCACTTCCCAGAACCAGCCTTACGGGAAAAGAGCTATACCGATTCTGTAAAAAGAGCATCCCGGGTAGGGGCGTTTTAGCTTTGGTGCTGCTGGGGCTGACCAGCACATTGATCGGCATTCTGCTTCCAACGCTGAATCAGAAGATCTATGATGAATACATTGCGCTTGGCGATTTTAGTATGGTGATTCAGCTGTGTGTACTGATCGGGAGCTTTATGCTTGGAAATGTCTTTTTCAGCATGGTCAAGAAGCTGACGGAGTACACCATTTCCTGCCGTGTAAATTATGATTTGCAGAATGCTGTGTATTGGCGGGTTTTCCAACTGCCGGAGAGCTTCTTCCGAAACTATGACAGCGGTGATCTGGCGCAGAGGCTAAGCCAAGCAGGCCCCGCCGCGGGTCAGGTGGTGACGCAGATAACCGGTGCCGGATTCGGTATGGTTTTTTCACTGTTTTACCTGTGGCGGATGATTAAATACTCGGGAAAGCTTACCTTGTGGGCACTGCTGATGACGCTGATTTTTGCACTGCTGAGCACAATCCTGGAAACCCGCTCTTTGCGCTATGAAGCGCTGCAGGTGGATGCCGGCGGCAAGGCCATGGCAAAGCTGTATCAGTATTTAGGAGGTATTGATAAAATCCGTATGGCGGGTGCGGAGGAACGAGCCATTTTGGAATACCTGATTCCCTTCACTCAGGAGCAGAAATACGATATCCAGGAAAACAGAATTCTGGCACTGTCCCAGAGTTTAACGGATATTGTCAGCTACCTGTTTTCCATGGTGCTGTACTACATCATTATCAAAAAAAATCAAACCATTTCGGTGGGCAATTTTATGGCCTTCAATTCCGCCTTTGGTACCTTCTCGGCGGCGCTGATCGAGCTGATTAAGGGTACTTTGACGATCTATCGGCTGAAGCCAACGTATATCAGGCTAAAGCCTTTTTTGAAAGCCAAGCCGGAGGACGATGGGCAAAAACAGATCGTTCAGTCCTTGAAAGGCGGCATTGAACTGGAGCACGTGAGTTTTGCCTATAGCCAGGAGGCGGGAAATGTACTGAGCGATATTTCCATGCAGATTCGCCCCGGGGAATATGTGGCCATTGTGGGGCCTTCCGGTTGCGGAAAGTCCACGCTGCTGAAGCTGCTGTTGGGATTTGAAGCGCCTACGCAGGGGAAAATCCGGTATGACGGGAAGAATATTTCTGCTTTGGATGCCCACTCCCTGCGTCGGAATCTTGGCGTTGTTCTCCAGGACGGCAGACTGATTGCGGGAAGCATATACGATAACATTACGATTACCTGTGCAAAACCCACCATGAAGGCAGTCAATGAGGTCATTGAGGCCGTAGGACTGAAGGAGGACATTGACCAGATGCCTATGGGGGTTCAGACGGTGCTTAGTGAGTCTGGCAATACCATTTCCGGCGGCCAGCAGCAGAGAATTCTCATTGCCAGAGCCATTATGAATAGACCGCAGATTCTATACTTTGACGAGGCGACCAGTGCGTTGGATAATCTGACACAGGCAAAGGTGTGCAAGAGCCTAGATGAAATGCATGTGACTCGGGTGGTGATTGCACATCGTCTCAGCACCGTCCAGAACTGTGATCGGATTTTGGTTTTCAACAAGGGACAAATTCAGGAAGAGGGCACCTTCGAGAGCCTGATGGCACAGAAGGGATTGTTTTACAGTATGGCAAAGCGACAGCTTGCGGAGGAAAACGGATGAGCTTCACAACGGAAATGAAAGAGGATCAGATTATCCTGAAGGAAAACGGGGAAACGCTGTGTTGGATGAAAGAGACGCTGTCCGAGGACAGTGTTCTGGTGGAGCTGGGCGGAAAACTGCGGAATGATACGGCCTTTGTTCTCCTGGATGAACTGAACGCGCTGGCTTCCGTGAAAATGGATATTGTGTTGAATTTGGAAAAGGTTACCTATCTATCCAATGCGCATATTCAGGCAATGCTGGTTGTGCAGCGATCTGTGGATCAAAAGGGAAAAGAAATGGTGCTGCAAATGCTGTCGGAGCAGGCAAGAGCCGCCCTGGATTCCGTGGGTGCAGCGGCGCTGTTCGATATCCGCTGAGGGAGGAAGAACGATGAAATGCAGAGCAATTCCCTATTCAGGACAGGAACCCTTTGTGTTTTTCAGCTACTGCCATAAGGATAGTGCACAGGTATATCCGTTGATCGAACGGCTGACGGAATTGGGCTATCGGATATGGTTTGACGACGGGATCAGTATTGGCGATGAGTGGCCGGAGACGATCGCAAAGAAGCTGGAGGAATGCACGCTGTTCCTGGCGGCGATTACGCCGGACTATTGCTGTTCTCACAATTGCAAAAATGAGATGACTTATCAGGTGGAGGATCAAAAGCCCATGCTTCCGCTGCTGCTGGAGGACTTCCCGCTGATAGGCGGGATCAAGCTCCAGCTGTCCGGAACACAATATTTGCGGCTATATGAACAGCCAGATGAGAAATGGGCATCCATGGTAGCGGGTACTGCGGTTATGACGCAGTGTCAGGGGGCACCGGTGGTACTGCAACCCAGGGAAACAGGCGGAGAAATACAGGGAGAAGTAAAAAATGAGCTCCAAAAGCGGAAAGAAAAAGTGACTGAGGAATTATACGCAATCTGTATAGAAAGCGGAAGAGTCTTGTTTTCTCGTGGGGGCAAAGTGATCTTGACACCGGGACAGCAACTGCCTGGGTCTGTTCTGGAGGTTCAGGATGACGCGATCGTGCTAGGAAACCGGGGCGCAGGTCAAGTCACTTTGGGAGAGAAAATCCTGAAACCTGGCGAGACAGCGCAAATTCCCATTGGAATGACTGTACAAGCCGACACAGATACTTATTTGCCGGTTTCGGCGAAGGAAATGGAGGAACTGCGCAAAGCCGGAGTCCTGCACGTTTTGAAGGCAGACGCCACCGGTGAGCAGCGAGTAATTTGCGAGGAATGCCTTCACCTGGGCAGAAATTATCCCTGGGGACAGAGTCTTCTTGCTGACCGCAAAATCAGCCGACACCATGCGGATATCCTTCTAAAAGACGGCAATGCCGAAATCGTGGACTGCTCTAAAAACGGGACCTACGTTAATGATGAGAGACTGAGCGGGACGGCGGTACTCGCAGATGGAAATGAAATCCGAATGGGGAATGAGCACTTCCATTATCGGCAGATTTGCCTGGATTTCAGCGACGAAGCAAAGGAACAGGCCTATGACAAGGCTGCAACTCTGCTGGAGAAGGGTGATTCGGCAGAGGAATTCACCCAGGCCGAACGCTTGCTCGCACAACTTGTGCCTTTTCGAGACTGCGATATGCTGCAGCTGCGCTGCAAGGAAAAGCTGGAGGCTATTCGTCAGGAAGAACTCCAGAAGCAGGAGGCACTTTATCAGCAGGCACTCCAGAAGATGGAATGCGGAAACTATGAGGCGGCGCAGAAGAAGTTGGAACAGCTTGGAGACTACAAGGATGCGGCAGCACAGTTGGAACGGTGCGCATATCTGGCGACCCAGCATGGGGAAAACCTGACAGAGAACGACGACGAGGAAACCATTCGGGATGAACCTGTATTTCTGGAAAAGGAGCAGCTCCTGATTGTGGAGCTTCATACAGGACAGGCGTTCCGAGGAAAGCCTCAGGCAACACTGATTGGGCGAAAAGTGAATCAGTGCGATATTCCATTCCCGGATAACGGACGCATGAGCCGACGGCATGTGGAGCTGTTTACTCTGGATGGGGAGCATTACGTCCGGGACTGTAATTCTTTGAATGGAACCTGGCTGAACGGACAAATGATGAAGACGGGACAGACGGTAAAAATTGGGGATGTCGCTTGGCTGAATCTGGCGGGAACCTGGCTGCTGGCAGCCTTTGATGGTCGGGCGGCAAGCCTGCGCAAGCAGGGCAGCGTAGCCTATTTGAAGGGGAAAGAAGCAACTATCCTGGGTACCGGTGACAGGCGGGAATTCCTTGTGGAAGATCCAAATGCGACCGTTCTGGATGGGTGCAGCCCCCGGCGCAGCTGCGCAGACTTCTGGAAGGATGCAAACGGTGCTTGGCTGGAGCCAAAGCAGGATAACTGCGTTCTGCTGAATGGACAGACGCTGGAGGCGGGAAAGCCAATGAAATTGGAAGATGGAGATGAGATGCGGATTGCAGGCGGCGAGTATCGCTTCCATACCATTCGGCTGATCACGCTGTAAAAATGACGAACCATAGAGGGAATGACCTATGAAAAGAAGACTGCTTGCGCTGCTTTTGGTTGCGGCTACGTTACTTCCCGGATGCGGCGGATTGAAAACACGTCAACCGGAAGAGAACGCCCTTCCGCAATTGGAGTATACCAGGCCGGAAAGCGAAAGAGTGGAAAGAAGAGAATCTCAAAAGAGCCTGAAAAGTCAAGGAAGGCTCTCCGATGGCTCAGAATACATCCTGTACGCCAATAATGAGTTGGAGATCAGCGGTGGTGTCCTCACCAGCCGCCTGAAGACAGAGAAATCTCTGACGGAGGCGCTGAAGGACGTTACGGTACTGACACTGAATGTGAGGGAAATTGGGGAGGCTGCCTGCGGCGACCTGACGGGAATTCAGGCTGTGAATTTCGGTACGGAACTCAGATCTATTGGCGACAGTGCCTTTTCAAAATGCACTGCGCTGGGCATGATCACCTTCCCGGAATCTCTGAATACCATTGGAAGCTATGCGTTCCAGGGCTGTACCTCCCTTTGGAGTGCCAATATCCCCAATGCCGTCACGGAGATGGGCAGCTATGTCTTTGTAGGCTGTGATTCTCTGCGGGCGGTGGAAATCGACGGGGATGTGTATGAGTACGCTTTTGCGGACTGTACATCGCTGCGGGATGTGACCTTCACGGAGAATTGTCACATCATCGGCGAGGGTGCGTTTCAGGGCTGCACCGGTCTGCGCAGCCTCCATCTGGGAAGCAGCGTGGAGCGAATTGAGCGACAGGCATTTTCCGGCTGTGAAAAGATGGAGGATATTTATTTCCCCAAGAGTCTGAAATATATCGGGCATCTTGCTTTCGCCGGGGTCCAGAACCTGAAACGGGTAGAGTATGAGGATAAATACTCCTATCGGCTGTGTAAGCGGGAGACGGACTATGCAAAGCAGTCCAATTTGATCAATTTCTATCCGGCGGTCAAAAAGAAGGACGATAAAAAGTGATGGGTAATCTTCGCACGGATCATCAGGAATCTCAATAAAAGCAGCTTTTGCCGGGAACGGGCGTTATGCCTGTTCCCGGCAATTATGTACGTTCAGGCAAAGCCAAGTGAAGTGAATAAAAATAATTGAAAAACCATCAAAAAACTTGTAACACATGGAAGAAAGGCGTGTATACAATAGCGCAAGGCAAGAGTGATGATTGAAACGGCCGGAATCAATAAAGCGCTGCCCAGATTATTTACGAAGAGGTGTTAACAATCATGGAAGAGAAGCTGGAAAAGCTATTGAAGGATCCAACATTTTTGGCGGATCTGGATGCGGCGGAGACGCTGGAGGATGTCTCAGCGGTTTTGAGCCGCTACGACATTCAGGTTGTCCCGGAGGATCTTCAGGAGGCGAAGGAAGCAATGGAAGGCGATACGGAACTGAATGAGGGTGATCTGGACGGCGTGTCGGGCGGGTGCGGTTCAGTTTGGGCAATGGCACTCATGACAACGATGCTCATCATTGCGCTATACAAATATCGCAAAGCGCAGAATGCCAAAAGAGAAACTGAACGAGTAAGCAGATAGCCCCACAAATACTTCATAAGTGAGACATAAGATAGGTGCTATAGACAAAATTGGACAATTAAAATCATATATTGCACAAAAAGCAAATAATACATTAGAAAACGAAAAGGAGATAATTTTATGGACGGAAAGTTTATGTTTGATGAGAGTATTGTCAAGGAACTGACTCATGAAGAAAGAGCAGAATTGGAAAAGCAAATGGAGAACCTCGAGACACAAAAAGCGATGAAGAAGCTGGAGAGCATTTTTACGCAGGAAGATACTACATGGCTGGGCAACGTCCAGTCTGCGGAAGAACTGCAAAATGGCTTAAAGGACAGAGGCGTTGAGATGGATTTTGATACCTGTCAGAAGCTCTATAAGGAAGCACTGTCAGGCCAGCAGGACGAGCTTTCGGAAGCTGATTTGGATGAAGTAGCAGGCGGGGGAGTTGTCCTTGGTGCGCTCATCATTATCGGAGGTTTAGCAATCGCTGGCATAGGTGGATATTGCGCATACAGATGGCTAAAAAAGAATCTTTGTTTTGGTGCCAATAAGTGTCAAAAATAATTGGAAGACGTAAAATGAATACTGAATTGTTTGCAAAATTGAATGCATTAGAAAACGATACCGCGCTTGCGGAAGCAATCGATAAGGTTGAGACCGTACCTGAAATGGTGGCACTCTTGGAAACTCGTGGTATTCATGTCGCAGAGGAAGATATCCAGAGCTTACTGCATCCTGCGCAGGAACTGTCAGAAGCTGAATTGGATGCTGTTTCCGGTGGCCACTTTATTAATATTGGTTTCTTTCATGGCTTCTATCATGGATGTGGAAATGAGAAGCAGTATAAAAAAGGAGGCCCGCTGTACAGATTGGGTTACTGGGCGGGAAAACAAATTTGCCATCCTTTTGACTGATGGAAAAAGTGAAGGGTTGGACTTTGTACATTATTTGGCTGCTTTGCTTCTGACGGAAGCGTGAGTTCCGGTTTTCTACAGAATTGCTTCAGCCGCAGACTCGAATCCACTCGAGCCTGCGGCGAGGTGCTTTGAAAGCGCTGAACATAGAAGAATAATCAAAAAAGGGGGGAGTCAGTTGCCATTAGCACTCCAAGCCGCTTGCTTCAGCCACATTGGCAGAAGGCGCGGCAATAACGAAGACAATTTCTTCTTCAATGGCATCTGCCTGGAGGAAGAGCACAAGAGCACCCACGATCCGCTTTTGCTGGAGCGGGTGCTGCAGGAGGACATCTGCTTCGGCGTGTTCGACGGTATGGGCGGGGAGAGCTACGGAGAACAGGCCTCCTTTGCCGCGGCATCGGAAATGCAGAATCAGCCGGGAAAGCCAAAGCGGTTTTATCAGACCGGGGGAAAATACCTGAACGATCTGGTACAGGCACTGAACTGTGCGGTTTTCCGCAGAGGCCAGGAACTGCTGACCAGCCGCATGGGAACCACCGCGGCACTGCTGTACCTTTCCGGAAGCCATGTTTATGCCTGCAATGTTGGCGATAGCAGAATTTACCGCCTGCGCAACCATATATTTGCCCAGTTGTCCCAGGATCATGTTTCGACCCGGCTATCGGTTTCGGGCGGCAAGGCACCGCTGACCCAGCACCTGGGCATGAATCCGGAGGAGGTTCAGCTGGAGCCTTATATCATCAAGGATGATCTGCGCAAAGGGGATATCTACCTTCTGTGCAGCGACGGATTGACGGATATGGTGGACAACCTGATGCTTTCGGATATCCTGTCTAAGCAGACAAATGCGGAGGCGTGCGCTCAGGCATTGCTAAAAGCTGCGCTGGACGGCGGCGGACGGGATAATATAACGGCAATTATCTGCCGAATCCAGGAGGCACCGTTGAGGTAACGTATATCGCAGGGAAAAGCAATCGTGGAGGAACGGAAATGAACTTTGATGTGGCTTTTTATTCAGAGCGCGGCGGACGCACTGTCAATGAGGATGCGGTGTCCGTGAGCGGAACGCCGGAAAAGCTGCTGGCACTTGTGGCAGATGGGCTTGGCGGAATGGGCGACGGCGAAGTTGCATCGAGGGATGCTGTTTCTTACCTTTCCGATCTTTTGCGGTTTCCGGTGGACGAGGATTTACTCTGCGATGCGGTTTTAGAGGAAAACAGGCGTATTATTCATATGCATGAAAGCGGGAAGCAGATGATGACGACCATTGCGGCACTTTGGTCAGATAGAAAGCAAACACTGGCAGCTACCATTGGGGATACCAGACTTTACCAATTCCGAAACGGGCAAATTGTGTTTCAGTCTACCGATCACAGTGTGGCGCAGCTGGCTGTTTTTTCAGGGGAAATCACCCAGGCACAGCTGCGAGAATATCCAGGGCGCAACCGGTTGCTGCGGGCTTTGGGAGCGGAGCAGGAGGTTCAGGTGGAGCTGAATGAATTGAAGGCTTATCCTGGAGATCGGTTTCTGCTGTGCTCCGATGGCTTCTGGGAGCTGATCACAGAGACAGAAATGCTAAATTGGAATGCGACGGATACGGCGGCTGCGTGGCTGGAGCGGATGAAAACGCTGGTTGACGCCCGCTGCGGTTTACGAGGAGATAACCATTCGGCCATCGCCATAATTGCGGCAAAGGAGGCAGAATATGCGGGTTGATGTTGACCGGATGTTAAAAAGAGCGGCAGATTTCCAGAAAATGGTAAATCCGGATGATACATTGTCGGCTATGATACGGGAAGTGTCTGACGAAATAGAGTTGGATGAATCTGCATTGGATCAGGTTGCGGCGGCTGTGCAATACGAACGCCAGCCGGAACAGCGGCCGGTCAGCCGGAATTCAAAATAACCGCAGCGTGCCAAGTAAGGGAGGTATCTACATGAGCGAACAGTTTGATGGCGTTTCATTTCCTGGCTGGGAAGTGGTACGGAAAATTGGACAGGGCAGCTTTGGCGGCGTGTATGAGATCCGGCGGACGCTGCCGGATGGACGGACAGAAAAGGCGGCCCTAAAGAAACTGTCTGTGCCGCGGGATCAGGCGGAAATTGAGGAAATGCTTTCTCAGTCCTTCAGCACGGAGAGCATTACTGCCCATTATCGGGATCAGATGAGCGATCTGGTGAAAGAGTACAGCCTGATGCAGGAGCTGAGCGGCTGCGGCAACGTGGTAACCTGCCATGATATCCGGTACGTCCAGCAGGAGAACGGAATCGGCTGGACGGTGTACATCCGCATGGAGCTACTGCGCCCACTGAAAAAAGCTTTGCCGGTAGAGTATCAGGAAGAAACGGTTATCCGGCTTGGGCTGGATATCTGCAATGCATTGAAGGCCTGCCAGAAGAAAAGTATCATTCATCGGGACATTAAACCGGAAAATATTCTGGTTTCCGAGAATGAAGACTATAAGCTGACGGATTTCGGCATCGCCAAGGTATCCGAAAAAACCGGCAGCGGTACCAAGGCGGGTACCAACAGCTACATGGCACCGGAGGTTGCCAACCGGCAGCATTATGGCGCATCAGTGGATATCTATTCCCTGGGCATGGTGCTGTATTGGATGATGAACTGCCGTACATTGCCGTTTTTACCTCTCCCGCCGGAAATTCCAACCGCTTTGCAGCGGCAGGAGGCGGCAAATCGGCGATTTGATGGGGAGGATATTCCAGAGCCGGTGAATGGAAGTCCCGATCTGAAAAAAGTGGTGATGAAAGCCTGCGCATTCCTGCCAGAGAATCGGTATGCGTCGGCTACGGAACTGGAGCAGGCGCTGCGGAAGTGTGGGCAGCGACGGCAAACGAGCGAGGCGGATGAAGAAACCGTTTGGGAGCAAGCAGACGTAACGAATCTGTCCGGCAGCGGGGAAAAGCCGCATGGGACGGGGTTTAAGATAAAATTCCGCCCCAAGAATGGGCAGGGAATTAAGATAAAGTTTCATACAGAAGATGACGAGAAACCGCCCGGAAAGCGAAGAAAAGTAAGAAGCAAGATCTTTCTGTGGATTCTCGTCGCGGCGGTTTGCCTGTGTGCATTCCTTGGAAATGGGGAAAAAGAGAAAAACAAAGCGAAACTGTTAGCAGACGCACCAGAGGTCACAGTACCTATGGAAAGTCAGAAAAGCAAGGGCAGACTACGGGCAGACCCAGATTTCTTGGCAAGTAGCAGTGACGGACGCTGCTCCGTATTTGGACGAAATGTATTCCGGGACGAGATCCAGACGATAGAATTCCAGGAAACCTTGGAAAACGCACCCAGTGATGCCTGGGATCTGTCAGAAGCACGGGACAGAAGCGTCCTGGGGTGGGTTACGGGCAGCAAAGGCGATTACAAAATGTACATTGCGGAGGAAGGCGGGGTCCTGGCACCGGAAAATTGCAGCGGCTTATTTTCCCAGTATTCCAATTTGAAGCAGGTAAAGAACTGGCTTTGGTTTGACACCTCACAGACGACGGATATGAGCGAAATGTTCGCGTATTGCGGAAATTTGACTAGCTTGGATTTTAACTTGAACACGTCAAAGGTTACATCCATGAGCGGTATGTTCCGCAACTGTGAAAGCCTGGAATATGTGGGCGTAGACAGTTTTGATACTTCACAGGTTACAGATATGGACGCAATGTTTTTCGCCTGCGGAAAGCTAAAATGGCTTGGGGTCAAGAACTTTGACACTTCCAATGTGACAAATATGTGTGCGCTGTTTCGCTCATGCGAGTCGCTTAAGCGCTTGGACGTAAGTGGCTGGGATACAGCAAAGGTTACCAATATGCACGCTATGTTCTATGATTGTAATAAACTGGAGAGCCTTGATGTCAGCGCATTTGACACGGCATGTGTTACAGATATGGCAGACATGTTTGGGTTTTGCGAAAAAATAGAGAGGCTGGATTTAAGAAACTTTGATACAAGCAGCGTTACAGATATGAGTAGCATGTTCTTCAGGTGTTCTGCGTTGACAGAACTGAATGTAGACAACTTTCATACGGAGAACGTAGTTAACATGCATGACATGTTTTACGGTTGTAAAACCCTGGAACGATTGGATCTGAGTAGCTTCGATACGGAAAATGTGAAAAATATGTCGGGAATGTTTGGCTACTGTGAGAACATGATAAAGCTCAGACTGACAAGCTTCACCACATCAAAAGTCGAGGATATGAGCTACATGTTTTCGGGATTCCGGAATGTGCAGATTTTAGACCTAGAGAATTTTGACTTTTCCTGGGTTACCAATTATGAGGGCTTTATGCTCAGAGATGAAACCTATAACGGCCGTCCTTGGGAGGAACTGTTTGCGTAAAAGCGCAAGAATTTTTTGCTCGAATTCCGTAACAAATGAACGAGAGGCGTGTATATAATATTGCAAGCAAGCGACGGGGTCAAACAATAGGATACGAACGCTGCAAAAAAATGAATCATAAAAAAGGAGATTACTTATGACCGATCAGAACATGGCTCGGATGGAAGAACTGTTTGAGAATCAGGATTTTCTGAACAGCCTGAAGGCAGCCGGTACGCCGGAGGAATTGGTAAAGAAGTTTGCGGACGAAGGGGTGGAAGTGACTGCTGAAGAGGCTGAGCAGTTCCTGAATGGCCGCAGTCAGGTACAGGAGGACGGAGAACTGGATGCCACGGCATTGGATGCGGTAGCTGGCGGCGGAAATACCTGCTTTTTCCATGGCATTTTCGATGGGGTTACCGGCAGAAGTCATTCTGGAAAGAAGGGCTTTTTCTATAGGCTTGGCTACGCTTATGGCAGCCTGTTCCGCTAAGTCATTGCTCCTAAAGGGGAAAATCCGCACTCCCGATACCGAGCTTCGGTACCGGGAGTGTTTTATTTTTTATATTCTTATAAAAAGATTGTAACGATTCCAGAGTAGGCGTGTATAACCTAATAGCATTGATAGACGAAAATACAAAGCAGTGGGTGGAAGCGAACATGGTACAGGAAGCAGAAAGAGTAACATATCCCGGTTGGACGGCTATCCGGATGCTAGGAGAAGGCAGCTTTGGCGGTGTGTATGAAATTGAGCGCGTTCTTCCGGATGGTACCGTGGAACGGGCGGCACTGAAAAAGCTGACCATTCCCCAAGACCCGATGGAAATTAAGGAACTGTATACCCAGAATTATGACAGTGCCAGCATCACGGAGCACTACCGGGAACAGATGCAGGAACTGGTACAAGAGTACACGTTTATGCAGGAGCTGAGCCAGAATCCGTATATTGTACACTGCCAGGACTTGCAGACAGTTCAGCATGATGACGGTATCGGTTGGGACATCTACATTCGTATGGAACTGCTGACCCCATTAAAGCATTGGCTGGGAGAACGTTATGATGAACGAATGGTTATCCGGCTGGGTTTGAATCTGTGCGGCGCTCTGGATGGATGTCATGAACGGAATATTATTCATCGGGACATCAAGCCGGAAAATATTCTGGTGACGGAAGACGGCCGCTTTAAGCTGGGAGACTTTGGAATTGCGAAGGTTTCGGAAAAGACCGCAACCGGAACCCTGACAGGTACCTATAGCTACATGGCTCCAGAGGTCGCCAACCGGCAGCATTATGGTGCCGCGGCGGATATCTATTCTCTGGGCATGGTGCTGTACTGGATGATGAATGAACGCACATTGCCATTTTTGCCCCTGAATCGGAAGATTCCCAGCGGGATCCAGCGGCAGGAGGCACAGGACAGACGCCTTTCCGGCGAAGAAATTCCAGCTCCCGTTAATGGCAGTTTGAAGTTATCGGAGATCGTTTTGAAGGCCTGCGCATTCTTCCCAGAAGAACGGTACCATACAGTGCAGGAGCTGGCGGAAGACCTGAGAGGCTTGGTGCAAAAGAAAGCTCCGGAAGAATCCGCGGAGGATATGGAAAACGTGGGTGAGGCATCGAACAGCAGCCCGTTCATGAGCGACTGGCTGACAACCGTTGCCCCAAAAATTACAGAGTTGAAAGCCAGACTGGAAGATAAAAAGGCGCTGCTTGCTTTGCTGGCTTTCGGTGTGGGCGGCGTGCTTCTGTTAACACTGTGTATAAACGTCCTGCGGATAGCCAACCGATTGAAAGAAGCAGCGATGCCAACGGTTACTTGGACAGAAACAGTTGCCCCAGAGGAAATGGCTGTTACAGAGCTTACCGCATCGGAAACAACGTCTCCAGAGGCAACGGCAGCTCAGATCGTGTGCGAACGGATCTACCTGGAGGAAGAAGTGCCAACGCTGATAGAGCAAGGTCAGAACTATCTGCTATACGTCAGAACTGTCCCAGAGGACGTCCCGTTAAAACGCTATTTTCGGAGCAGCGATCCGTCGGTTGTCACAGTAGACGAGAATGGCTTATTAAAGGCGCAGGGGAACGGCACGGCGGAGATTACCATTACTTGTGGAGAGGCTTCTACGGTGTACCCCGTGACAGTGGAATATTCGACGCTAAAGCAAAACAAGCAATCAACGGCGGCGGTGGATCCATCCTACATCCGTATCAACAGTTTTGAGGACTTGGACAACATTCGCAATGACTTGAGCGGCCATTATGTGCTGGTACAGGATCTGGATCTTACAGACGCCCCTGCCCTGCGTCCAATCGGAGAAGGAAGCTTTGCTTATTCCCGGTGGAGTGCCAAAGGCGGCTTTACCGGAACGCTGGATGGCAGAGGTTACAAGATCACCGGTCTGAAAATCCAATCTGACCGGCAGTGTACGGGTCTGTTTGCTTCCATTGGGGCAGAAGGAGCCGTCCGAAACCTGACCCTTGAAGCTCAGGTCACGTCGAGTGTTGAAAACGACAACAACGCAATAGGCGGAATTGCCGGATACAGCGAAGGCGTAATTGAAAATTGTCTGGTGGATGTGAACATCTCCGGCCAGGGCAAATTTATCATGGCGGCAGGCATCGCCGGCTGCAACAGCGGAACAATTCGCTATTGCCAGGCAGAAGGATTTATTGCTGCTGCTGGGGAAATTCCCAAGGTAGCCTCCATCGTAAGCGAGCTGGTAGGAGACTGGTCTGTCAGCAAGTGTGTTGCATTGGTCAGAAACGAAAACAGCCCGGCGAGACTGCGCTCGCTTGCGGTGGACGAAGGAAAGACCACGGTGCTTCTGCAAGCCCAGAATTATGACGCATCTGGGAATAAAATCGGAATTACCGGTCTGGAGTATCATCAAAGCACCTATTTCCAGGCCATCCTCAGCGGCTCCTTCAAAAATGCGGCGAAAATCAACGAAGCTCTGGACAATGCCAGGGTGGAAAAACTGAAAACCATTTATGAAAAGCGATTTTACTTTGAAAATGACTGGCCGGTAGCCTATGGCGATGCGATTCAAAACTATTATTGCGCACTTGCGAGCAACAATTGGCGGGTAGTGAGTTTTCTCACACAGAACCGGAGAAATCTTCCCGGGGAGGATGGTACATGGAGAAAGCTGATGACGGCCTATTCCGGCGTTACCTTCGACACAGAAACGGGGATGGAGATCACCTTGGGTCAGGTCTTAGGAATCCCGGAAGCGGATGCCCGGCAGAAGGCGTACGCTGCGGCGCAGGCGTTCTTTGATACGGTCGGTTATCGGGATGAAAACCGTGTAAGCATACCCCAAAATAGCAAGGAGAACCCAAATTTCTATCTTCAGGATGGGGAAGTGATGCTCATTTTGCAGAGTCAGCTCGTTCCGACAGGCCTGATGTGTACACTTGAGTAGGGTGGTGCCATTTACTGGAACACAGTATTCCGAAGATTTTCTAAAACACAATTATTCAAAAACAAAAAGGAGAGAAGAAATTATGGGAAGCAACTACAGTCTGAAGTACGACGTGGACATCGTTATGTGCATTGATGCCACCGGGAGCATGACGGGAATTCTGGACACGGTAAAACGGAATGCTCTGAATTTTTATGAGGATTTGCACAAGGCCATGCAGGAGAAGGGCAAGCAGGTGAACAGCCTGCGGATCAAGGTCATTGCCTTCCGGGACTATCTGGCGGATGGAAATAATGCCATGCTGGCAACGGACTTCTATCCGATGCCGGAAAAACAGGGTGAGTTCAACGCACTGGTGAATTCTCTTGTGGCCGACGGCGGCGGAGATGATCCGGAGGATGGCCTGGAGGCACTGGGCTATGCCATCAAGTCGAAGTGGGCGGTTGCCGGGACGAATAAACGTCGTCACATCATTGTGGTTTGGACGGATGCGGGCACCCATGCCCTGGGCTTCGGAAAGAAAGCTCCCAATTATCCGACGAAGATGGCGGCAGACTTTGAGCAGTTGACTGCCTGGTGGGAGCAGATGGATTTCAATTCCAAGCGGCTTTTGATTTACGCACCAGAGGAAGATTACTGGACGAGAATTTCCGACAACTGGGATCAGACAATCCACTATCCTTCCGAAGCTGGCAACGGGCTGAAGGAATTTGAGTATCAGGAAATATTGGATGCCATTCGCAACAGCATTGGATGATCCGGTATGGACACAATTAACGGTTATCAGATTCGGAAGCCTTTTTCGTCGGAAAATGCCGGATTTTGCCGGTGGGCAATTGGGGAGAAGTACGGCCGGGCGTATTTTATCAAGGAGTTTCTGTCCCCCAAATATCCGGCAGATGATTGCGGACTCAGTGAGAAAACGATTGCCAAGAAGCGGGCGGAATGTGAGAAATTCTATGACTGGAAGGCGAAGCTTTATCAGACGGTTCAACAGTGTCGGACAGGAAATGTGGTCGTCGTTCAGGACTTTTTCCGGGAGGGTTCCAAGTACTATGCGGTGACAGAGCAGGTAAAAGCGGAAAATCTGAGCTCTTCTCAGATTGCCGCTTTGCCTGAGAACAAAAAGATGACGCTGATTCGGGCAATCCTTTACAGCTTTTCGGTACTCCACAGCAAAGCCATTGTCCATTCGGATATAAAGCCGGACAATATTTTGGTGAAAAGAACAGGAAATGGATTCTATACCGGGAAAATCATCGATTTTGATGCCAGCTTTCTGGAAACGGATGTGCCGGAGGAAATCGCGGGAGACCAGGTTTATCTGGCACCGGAGACCCGGCTGCGGATGATGGAGGAGCCGGTTTCCGTTACTACAAAGGCGGATATCTTTTCTCTGGGAATCCTGTTTCATCAGTACTGGTGCGGTGAGCTGCCCGGCTGTCCGAAGGAGTACGATTACCTGTTTGAGGCAGTGCTGGATGGAGCGCAGATCACGCTCAGTGAGAAGCTTCCTCAAACGCTGGCAGATCAGATTCGGCAGATGATCCAGGCCGATCCGGAGAAACGCCCTGATGCCCAACAGGTGCTGCAAGCTTTGGCCGAGGAAGCTCCGAAGGTACCGCCAACTCCGGAGAAGCCGGGACAGCAGACCTCCCGGGTGAAGATAAACATGTCGAAATGACCGGGGAGGAGGAAGATATATGTTACAGATTGTGCTGGTGGCTGTGCTGCTGACGGGTTTGCTGGTTGCCTGTATTGTCTCAAATGCACAGAAAAAGCCAAAAATAGAGGAAAAACACTCCGAACTGAAAATTAACGGCCCCCTAGGGGATGTACACCAGCTGAAACACGAGCCGAGGTTGGATAAGACGGTAAAAATGGACAGCCTGGACAGCCTTTATGCGAAAAAAAACGGAAAAAGGCTATGCCCCTACTGCGAGACCCTGAACGACGGAGGAGCAAGCAGCTGCTGCGCCTGCGGGAGCCGATTATAGAAAAGAGGTCAGTAAAATGTTTTGCAAATTTTGCGGAAAACAGGTAGCCCCATCCAGCCGTGTCTGCCCCTATTGTGGAGAACCCCAGGAGGCCAGAACCGGGGGAAACGGATTCTGGGATATTCTGGGAAAGAAGCCGGTACAGGCGGTATCCCAGACGGTGGTAAAACCGATAGAGGCGTCGACTTATGAAGGCCCTGCCGGGAAAGAAACCAAGAAAAAAGGTGTAGGTTCTCGGGTACTTCTGCTGGTGGTGATCCTGGGAATCGTCTGTACAGCAATCCTGGGTGTCGTGGAGCTGTCCACTTTGGGCACTCTGAAAAAGGAGATGACTGCGGCGTTACAGAAGAATGAAACGGCCATTCAGGCATTGGAAGAAAAAATGAATCTGCTTACGGAAAAATTGGAAGATACTCAGGCCTTACCCTCTGACGTGTCCCTGGGAAATCTTCAGGTTGCATTTGCGGAGAATGGGACTGTGACTGTTTCGGTAGAAGAATCCGAAGAGTTTTCTTCGAATTCTTCGGAGGAGATACAGTGGGAGTATAAGCCGGCTGATGCTGACTGGGTGCCTGTAGCAAATAATTCTATTTTCCAGGTAACAGGAAATGGGACAGCAACCATTCAAATCACTGCTTTGGAGGGTAAGAACCGGGATGGCGTGCAGATGCGTTGCTATGCACAGGTAGGTGGCAAGCCAGTTTATAGTCACGAGGCCGTTATAACGGTACCAAAAGGATAAAGAAAGCGGAAAGAGAATGAAACAAAATGAAAGGACAAAGGGGGAGCAGCCGCCGCGGATTTATTCAGTATTGGACTGCATCTGCCACATTGCCCAGGAGAAGATTCCTACTGCCGGAGAGGACAGCTATTGCTACAGCATTTCCGAGGACAGTGTTCTCGTAGGCGTATTTGACGGCTGCGGCGGCTCCGGCGCGAAGAAGTATCCGGTTTATCAGGAAAAGACCGGAGCCTACATGGGCGCCAGAGCGGTGGCCGGGGCGGTTCTCCACTGGTTTGAGGACGAGCCCCATTTCCTGGAACATGGGCGCAATAACGAGGCAATGAAGGCTGCGATTGGACGCAGTCTGACGGTTTGCAAGGAAAATGCAGGAAGTCAAGGAAGTAAGATCCGAGGATCCATTTCCAAGGAATTCCCCACCACCGCAGCAATCGCCCGGTGCGTAGTGGGAGCAGAGAGCGTTTTTGCGGAGTGCTACTGGGCTGGCGATTCCCGGGTGTACCTGCTGGACGAGGATGGGCTAGCGCAGCTGACGTCTGACGATCTGGATGACCTGGACGCTTTCGAGAACCTTTCCGGCGATGGCGTGATGACCAACGTGATCTCAGCTTCCAAAGTCTTTACACTGCATAGCAGGAGCGTCGAGATCCGAAAGCCCTGTATTCTCTTTGCGGCTACCGATGGCTGTTTTGGCTATATTCCGTCACCCATGGAGTTCGAGAGCTTGCTGCTGGAGCAGCTGGAGAACGCCCGAAGCCTGGAAGAATTTGAGGAAAAGGTACGTCAGGAGCTGACAAAAGTGGCAGGAGATGATTTTACCCTGGTGGGTGCGGTTCTGGGATTTGGAACCTTCTCCAATCTGAAAAGAAATCTTGGGGAGCGGTGTCAAAAGCTGAAAGGTCATTATCTGTCCGGCATTGACCCGGAAAATCCGAAAAGCCGCAGACGGATCTGGAGCAGATACAGCCGGGATTATTACCGATACTACGAAAAATGAGCGGGAGGAGAACATGAAAACGGAGAAAACCGGAAGAAGCCCTTGGCTGAAAGCCTTTGCCATTGGGGCGATTGTGCTGTGCATTTTGAGTATCTGGATGCCGTGGCTTGGCTTCGGGGTGGAGACTGATCGGGGAATGATCGATTTAGATACCATTTGCGAGCAAGACTTTGGGCAAACACTTCAAGATTTTGCCGAAGAAAGCTGGCAGGGATGGGATGATGACTTCGGGTACATCGAAGATTCGACAATTCGTAAGCAGTTCCGGGATATCAACGACGGACGACTGGAGTGCCTTCAGATTGTGTCCGACAGCATGATGACGCAGAGCGAAACAGCAAGGTTCTTTACGAAATCAGCGGTAATTCTTGCACAGGCCAGGTCTCTGGCGGCAAAAGAACGAGCGGGACAGGAAACGATCCCTTTTGAGGATATGGACAATCCTGAGATTCTGCTGGAATACTTTGGATGTCACAATTTTTGGATAACACTTCCAGGGCATAGTGCACTGGTGCTGGCTATTGCCAGTTGGCTGCTCCTGGCGGCACTGGTCGTTGTGGGCATCTACAGCATTTGCATGGTGGCGGCAGATAAACGAGGCTTGATCTGGCTGGAAGCGGTGCTGTATGGTGTGGCGCTGCTGGCCTACGGCTGCTTTGCCCTTGTGATGAACCAGGCTATCAGCGAGAGGTTGACCGAATATGCCGCGCTGGTTGGGCATAGCATTCAGCCGTTTCATGTTTCTCTGCTGCCTGTAATTATCTTCCTGTGCCTGTTTGGAAGCACTGTGGCAGAATTTAAGGCTCCGAGACGTGTAGTGCCCGAACATGATTGGGTCTGCACCTGCGGCGTAAGAAATCCTGAGACGGCGGGATTCTGCGCTTCCTGCGGAAATCCTCGGGGTGGGAGAACGTTACCCCAAACCTGGGTTTGTGCCTGCGGTTGTGAAAACGGGGAAGAAAACCGTTTCTGTTCCCACTGTGGAAAGCCACGGTTTGCATATGTAGAGCCCAAAGTCAACTATTGCCGGGTGTGCGGCAAGGAAATTCCACTGGGTCAGGAGCTGTGCGATGCGTGTCGTACGGCAAAATGCCGTGGTGGAAACACGAGCAGCACCGGCAGCCTGAAGTTTAATTTTGGCGGAGAGAAGAAAAAGAAAGCAGAAATCCCCAGCGGCTTCAAACCGCCGGAGGAATTGGGGTAAAAGGAGGACGGAGAAATGAACATGAAACAAGCGGTTGTACACGTTTTTCAGAACTTTGCAAATTTTAACGGACGGGCTAGAAGAAGCGAGTACTGGTATTTTCAGTTGTTTAACTGGGCACTGCCCATTGTCCTTTTTCTGCTGGGACTGCTGTCACAGGTTGGAGCCATCCTTGTTCTTGCCTGGGTAATTACATTCCTTTACGGCTTGGTGTGTATTATACCGGGACTGGCACTTACCTGCAGACGGCTGCATGATGTGGGAAAGCCGGGCTCTTATATGTTCTTCTGGCTGCTGCCTATTGCGGGTGAGATCCTGATGCTGGTGTGGACGCTTCAGGACAGCGATCCGGGAGAGAACCGCTATGGAAAGAATCCCAAGGAGGAACCTGCTCCGGTGAAACCCTCGGACTGGAATTTTGAAGATGTTTTTCGTAAAGTGGAAAAGAAAAGCTGCCCCCGCTGCGGTGCGGCAGTGAAAGCCGGAGCAAAGTTCTGCGGCAACTGCGGCGCAGAGATCCCCGAGACCAAGGAAGTAAAAAGCTGGGTGTGTGAGTGCGGGAAAAAGAACCCTATGGACAGCGCATTCTGCCCTGCCTGCGGACGAAAAAAACCGGATGGAACCGCGGAGTTTGCCTACTGCGCCAAATGCGGTAAGAAAATCCCTGTGGGAAAGACGCTCTGCGACGACTGCGCACGTCCGGTGGCGGAAGAGCATGGTGGATTTACACCCCCGAGTGACTTGGACTAAACGGGGAGGAAAGAACAATGGGAAGCAATTATAAGCTGGACTATAACGTAGACTTGGTGTTCTGCATTGACTGCACGGAGAGTATGGACAACATCCTGAACATCGTCAAAGCGCGGGCACTGGGGCTGTACAACGACATTCAGGAAAATATGCAGAAAAAGGGAAAGCAGATCAGCCGGCTTCGGGTACGGCTGGTGGGCTTCCGGGATTATGCCGCCTATGCCGATGAGTGCAAAAAGGGGGTGCGGCCCAACGAGCCGATGATGATTTCTGACTTTTTTGTGCTGCCTCAGGATGCCCATAAGCTGGAGGTCAGCGTGAAGAGCCTGTACCCTGTCGGCGGCGGAGACGACCCGGAGGACGGGCTGGAGGCCCTGGCCTATGCCATCCGCTCCCCCTGGACGGTGGACGGCAAGGCGAAGAACCGGCATATCATCGTCCTGTGGACAGACGAGGCGCCTCATGCGCTGGGCTTCGGAAAGGACAGCCCCCGTTATCCAAAAGGAATGGCCAAGAGCTTTGACGAGCTGACTACTTGGTGGGGCGATGGAAGTACACCTGGGTTTATGCCTCAGCGCGACTCCAAGCGGCTGATTCTATTTGCACCGGATGCGGGCTGGTGGTCGAAGGTTGCCAATCAGTGGGACAACAGCATTTTCTACCCTTCCAAGGCGGGAGACGGCTTGCAGGACGTGGACTATCAGACCATACTCAGCTGCATTGCCCAGTCCATTGGGTAATCGGACAAGCACTTTTATGGGGGAATTCTTATGAACATTGAGAAAAACAAAATATGGATCCGCCTTGCGTTCTGCGGTTTGATCATCAGCCTGGTCTCGCTGCTTTTTCCGATTATTGTTTACACAAGCTACCGGGATCACACCGCGCACAGCTTTAATCTGATTGGCCTTCTGGCGGGTGGTTTCGCGGAGGTTGCCCAGCTGGAATACACCGGAAAATCCTGGATTGAGCTTTCTACCGGTGCTTTTGACGTGTTTGTCGCTATTGCGGGAATTATCGGCGCGGCTTCGATTGTCCTGTCCCTGGTTGGCCTGCGGAGCATGTCCAAGCAATATGAGAGCCAGAGACCCTTCCGAATGACCCTGTGCGGGCTGATTGGCACGGCTATCCCTGCCCTGCTTCTGCTGCTGGCCTTTGGCCTTTCCACCAATTACTATCAAGGAGAGGTTTCTTTGGGCGCTTATGTAGTGATTACGCCGCTGGCGATGATCGCTTCCTGCCTGGCGGTGGTCAAACGGCATCAGTTGACCCGGGCAGAACTGGCACTTCAGAAGGAAGCCTCTCAGTATATACGCGTGGCAGGAGACCTGCCCGAACGGCAGTAAATTACTCTTGAAATGAGAGACTGCTTATGAAGAGAATGGCGGTATTGGTGTTGGTTTGCTGCCTCCTTCTCACTGGGTGTAGCTCGGTTGACAGTACGGCGGATATTTTGGCAGATGGAATCGCTGGACAGGTAGAGAGTATGTATGTTGACGGCAGGCAGACAACGTCTACCTCAACACCGGACAGAGATTCAGCATTGGCGCCTACGGTATCCGCCGTGGATTTGGCAGATCAGGCCCGGCGGGAATATGAGGCTTTGAAGATGCAAAACTGGGGAACACCTATGGGACAGGCGTTGATTTCCGACCTGGACGGAAACGGCATTCCGGAGCTGATCCTGGTAACCAATCAGATTCTGGATATTCAGGACAATGATGGCAGTGTCAGCCAGGAGCCTGCCTGCGTTTTCAGTGTGTACACCTATGGAGAATCTGGTTTACAGACCCTGATTTCGGATTGGCCCACCCGGTGTGTCATAGCCGGGGGAAACGACCTGGTCATTGGCGCGGACAGCCGGGACGGACAGCCGGTGGTGGTTGCTCTGTATCGGGGAGAAACCACCAGTGCAAACTTTGGCGATGTGGGATATGAAGGAGAAATTCATGTGGAAGCCGTGAATCCCTTCACGGGACAGCTTCTGGAGGAACTGGATCAGGGGTTGATGGGTGGAAACACGATCTATCATTCTGATGGTGAGCTGTCGGAGAAGGTCAGCCACTATACTTATCTGACGCTGGATGAAAACGGAATTCTCACTTTTCCAAGAGCACAGGCGGCCGCACCAATCTACGACGATTGATGCACAAGGATAGAAGGAGGACAAAGGATGAACAAGAGGATAGCGGTGGCGTTGCTGGTCTGCTTCCTGCTCACCGGATGCAGCGTGGATACCATGGCAGATTCATTGGCGAATGATATTGCCGGTCAGGTAGAGAGAATGTATGCTGATGGGCAATCCCCGGCCGCCCCAGCGTTTGACGGGGAGACGGCAACACCTACGGTATCCACCGCAGAGCTGGCGGAACAGGCCCGGCAGGCCTATGAGCGTTTGAAAGAGGAAAATCGGGAAGACCCCATGGTGCGCCCCTGGGAACCACTTGCAGAGCTGGCACAAATTCGGGATATGGACGCAGATGGAATTCCGGAGCTGATACTGGCAACATTTGTGAATATCACAGCATATGAGGCGGCGGGCTTCCAATGGGAAGGGCAAGAAATCTATGATGGCTTTGAAGGACCAGTCTACATTTACAGCGTGTATACCTACGGGGAGTCCGGACTGCAGACGCTGATTTCCCAACGACCCACGCTTGGTATTGTGGCAGCGGGATGCGATCTGGTTATTGGCGCCGATCAAGTGGATGGTCAACCGGTAGTGGTTGTGCTGAGCAGTGACAGAGGCACCGGCGATAGCTTTGGCGAAGAAGGATACACGTGCTACATTCATGTGGAAGCGGTCAATCCCTTTACGGGACAGTGCCTGGATAAGCTTGACCAGGAGATCCAGGGCTCCAGAGCGATTGATTGCTCCGGCGGCAGTTTGACGGAGCGGGTCGGTCACTATACTTATCTGACGCTGGATGAAAACGGTATTCTCACCTTTCCTCAGGTACAGGCGGCCACGCCGTCCGCAGTTTGGGGTGGATGAAAATGGAAAGAAGGCGAAAAATGAAAAAGAAAATAACGGCGGCAGTGCTGGCCTGCCTCCTGCTTACCGGCTGCGGCGTGAATACGATGGCAGACTCCCTGGCGGATGACATTGCCGGACAGCTTGAGGGCCTGTATGAGCAGAACTCCACACCGGAATGGCAGCTGAACCCAGAAACGGAGCCAATGCAAATCCAAACGCCGGAGCCAACCAAGACGGCTGAGAATTCCCCAATTGAGCTGTGGAACGCAAATGATTTGGAGCTTCTGCGGGAAAATCCTACGGGAAATTTCGTGCTGGCCAGTGGAATTATGGTAAACGACAGCTTCCAACCGATTGACAACTTCAATGGAACGCTGGATGGACGGGGGTTTTCCATTCGGGGAATCCAGCCGCAGTTGAATGGTATGGAAGCGAATGGCCTCTTTGTTACTCTTGGCGAAAACGCGGTCGTCCGGAACCTTACAGTGGAAATCACGACGCAGATGCCGGAAGTCCAGGATCGTACCTATGTGAATGGGCTGACATGGGCAAATTACGGCACGATTTCTGGTTGTAAGGTTTACTCTGAGATTACCGGTGCGTCGGTGTATCAACCGATTGCTTGTGTAAACAATGGCACAATTGAGAATTGCAGTGCAGTCACAAGAATCCAAGATGCACAGGCGGTGTATGGTTTTGTGGGGGACAACAACCAGGGCAGTTTGCACGACTGCCGCGCAGAACTATATGTGGAAGACTGCGGATTGCTTACCGGCCTGACAGACCGGAACTATGTGGATATTGCGAACTGCACGATTACCGCAACAGGGAAAAATGTTTCACAGTTTTACTGCGCAGCAACTCAGAATTATGCCAGAATCAGCGGATGCACTTTCGATGTTCAGCTGACACCTCCGGCAGGAGAAAAGCTGACATGGGCGACCAGTTATACTCACGGCTATGGTGATGATTTTGACAGTTCCAACACCGTCAACGTCCGGGAGGGCAACTAATCGGGAGAGAAAAGCCATAATGGAGGCTTTTGCCTTCATTGTCAAAGGGCACACCCTTAAAAAAGGCATCCAAATTCTGTGATATCCTTAGATCACAAAACAAAAACGAAGGAGACAACGACTATGAAACGAATCATTGCTACCCTGCTGTGCCTGATCCTGACCCTGTCCCTGCTTGGGGTGCAGACCTCTGCCCATTCCCTGGGGGGCACTATGCTGAAGCCTGAAGACCTGACTGACACCAAAGTCTCCCAGCGGGGGGACATGGGCTTCTGGCACCAGCTGAGCGTCAAGCGCAAGGACGTGAAGACCATTACCTTCCTCAGCTCTACCAGCACCGCCCCCAGAAACGTCCTGGATTTCTCGGCAAATGGCGACCTGAGCGTCATGGGCTGGATTGAAAACGGAAATGTATATGTGGCCACGGACGGCCAGATCGCCCTGAACGAGGATTCCTCCTATCTGTTCTCCGGAATGCGGAACCTGACGAAGATCAACTTTAACGGCGTGGTGTATACCGGCCGGGTGAAGTACATGGATCACATGTTCCAGGGCTGCGAGAAGCTGGAGGAAATCGATCTGAACGGCTTCGACACCTCCAAAGTGGTGGATATGACCGCCATGTTCTACGACTGCAAGGATTTGGACGAGCTGGATGTGTCCGGTTTTGACACTTCTAAGGTCGAGAGCATGAAGAATATGTTCACCTCCTGCCAGAATCTGGAAGATCTGGACTTGTCCGCCCTCCGCACCCCGGAGCTGCGGGATATGAGCGCCATGTTTGACAGCTGCAAGGGTCTGGAAACCGTGAATCTGCGCAACTTTGATACCTCTAAGGTCACTGCCATGGCAAACCTCTTCGGCAGCTGTGCCAGTCTGACATCCATTGATCTGAGCAGCTTTGACACCGGTAAGGTTCAGAGCATGAGCGCCATGTTCGCCGGGTGCAGGAGCCTGACCAGCCTGAATCTGTCCGGCTTCACCACGAAGAAAAATCCTACCCTGTACAAAATGTTCCAGGGCGTGGGCCGGCTGAATACCTTCGTGTGCAGCGACGAGGCGATTGTGAGAGCTTACCGGAACGGCTGATGAATAGTCAAAACCCCCGGCTTAGCCGGGGGCTTGAATAAGCCCTAGAAGGGCTTTTTACTGGCCTCACCCCTAAAGGGGCCCCGAAAGTTTGCCGACCGCATTCTCGTTTCGGGCCGCCCCTAAAGGGGCTTTATTTATGCCTTCTGGTTCGAGCTACCCGTAAACGGGTCGACATATTCCTTTATGCTCATTTGATCTGCTATCTGATCTTCACGCAGCTGATTCTGAATATACTCCTTTATCTGCTTTTTATTTCTTCCTACCGTATCCACATAGTATCCTCTCGCCCAAAAATGTCTATTACCATACTTGTACTTTAGGTTTGCATGGCGATCGAATATCATTAGGCTGCTTTTTCCTTTGAGATATCCCATTATTTGCTATACACTATACTTCGGCGGAATGCTTAGTAACATATGGATATGATCGGGGCACGCTTCTGCCGCAATTATTTCGATACCTTTCTGCTGGCATAGCTGTCTTAAGATTTTTCCGATATCCGCCTTAATCTCGTTGTATATCACCATTCTTCTATACTTCGGGGCAAACACCACATGGTATTGACATCTCCATGTCGTATGATCTAAACTATTAATGTCTTTTTCTTTCACGAGAGAGACCTCCTCATTATTGTAGTTGTGTGGTCGGCAAACCACTTCTACTATAATGAGGAGCTTTTTTCTTGTCTACTTCTCTCCTCGCTAGAAGCTATTTTTTTGCCCCCGGCAGAGCCGGGGGTTAACTTTGGTCAACCAAAATGAGTGTTCATAACGCAAATCCGTTATGAACACTCGATATGGTGCGGGCGACAGGACTCGAACCTGCACGGCTAAGCCAGAGGAACCTAAATCCACCGAGTCTACCAATTCCACCACGCCCGCATGTTGCTTGTAACCGGGTTATTTTATCATGGGAACCGGGGAATGTCAATGGACGGCAGCCGGAACCCTTGAAATTTCAAGCAAACGCAGATCCTTGTCCGAACAAGTTCTTGAAAGTTTCCGCATTGTCTGATAAAATGATTGTGTGTAAGGATTCACACCGGCAGGAAATGGCGAAGGCTCATGGGGCGGAGCGCGCCTTTTGATATGCGTTCACAGCTACACCTGCCAAAAAGGAATCAAGGCGATCAATCAGGACAAAGAAGGAGGCTTTTGCACATGAAGGGAAAGAAAATCGTATCAACGCTCCTTGCGCTGCTGCTTCTTGCCAACCTGCCCGTGTCGGCGCTGGCGGCGGACTGGGACATCGGCAGCGGCGACATCACCGTAAACGCCGGAAGCGGCGGGCAGACGGTCACCCAGGGGTCGCAGGTCGATGTTCCGGACAGCGCGCCCGTCATTAAGGGAAGCTCCACGAAAAACACTGTCACCATCAACGCAGAGAAGGATCAGACCGCAAACGTCACCCTCTCCGGCGCAACCATCGACGTGATCACCGAGGGCAAGGCCGCCGTTTCCACCACCGGCGAGGGCAATGTCAGCATTGAGCTGGACGGCGACAGCACCCTCAAGAGCGGTAAGGGTCATGCCGGCCTTGAAAAGAAAAACGGCGGCAAGCTGACCATTGCGGACGAGGACAAAAACGGCAAGCTGACCGCCGAGGGCGGCAAATACGGCGCGGGCATAGGCGGCGGCGATCAGGGAGCTGGCAGCGGCATCACCATCACCGGCGGCGAGATCAAGGCCACCGGCGGCCAATACGGTGCCGGCATCGGCGGCGGCAAGGGAGATGGCAGCGACATCACCATCTCCGGCGGCGAAGTCAATGCCACCGGCGGAACAAGCGGCGCAGGCATCGGCGGCGGCTACAATGGAAATGGCAGCGACATCACCATCACCGACGGCGAGGTCAATGCCACCGGTGGCAAGTACGGCGCAGGCATCGGCGGCGGCGAATACGGCATCGGCAAGGACATTATCATCACCGGTGGCGAGGTCAATGCCACCGGCGGCAGATTCAGCGCAGGCATCGGCGGCGGATCTCGCGGCACTGGCAGCGACATCACCATCTCCGGCGGCGAGGTCAATGCCAGCGGCGGCGTAAACGGCGCAGGCATCGGCGGCGGTCTGCGGAGTAAAGGAAAAGACATCACCGTTTCCGGTGACACGAAGCTGAAGGTGCAGGGCGGCGATGAAGACCATTATGACGGAGCGGGAGCAGGCATCGGCGACGGCGGCAGCAATGCGTACGGAACCAAGATACTCGGCGCAGAGGTCGAGCCGGACACCTCCGACCTGACGACAGGGAGGATCGAGTATTACGCCCCCGGCGCGGACATGGAAAAGGATAAGCCGACAAGCACCACGGTTGGAGCGTCTTCCCAGCCGGAGAAGCCCACCGATCCGGGCGCAGAGCGCGGCGCGGATGCGCCCCTCTACCGGGTGACCGATCAGGACGGCAAGGACATTGCCCACAAGGCTGAGCGCAAGGACGGCGTGCTGACCATCACGGTCGATGCTGACCTCGCCATCCTCACGGGCAAGCTCAGCAGCATCGACACTCTCAAGCGTCAGGGCATTGAAAAGATCGTGTTTGTCACGAACAAGGCAGCCTCGACCTTCCAGGCCGCCGATCTTCTGGAAAAGGGAGCAAGCAGCGACGAGTACAGGCTCACCCATGACGGCGCGACCGTCACCTTTGTCGTGAGCGAGAAGAAAACCGACGTAAGCGGCATTCTCATCCAGCCGTAAACGGAATCTCACAATCCATATGGGCGGGCAGGCACAGTCTGTGCTTGCCCGCCTTGTCTGCCGAAAAGCGACAGAGAAAGAAAAGAAGAGTGCTCAATTACGGGAACTCCCGGGGCGATGTGGGCATCGCCCCCTACAAATATTCACGAAACATTCATTCATGCAATCGTCCTGGCCGGAACCCTTGAAATTTCCCGGAGGAAAAGGGCAGTTTTCACAATTTTTGTTATCTTTGTCCTTGACATTCCGGCAAGGTGCTTGTAAAATAAGTTAGGTATGGTGTACGCTTCCGGGACGAAAGCGCCCGGAAGGCGTTTCATTTTTATCCGGCTTAGCCGGGGTATGCGTTTTACGCCCAATGCTGGCGTTTTGCTTTTTCAATTCTCTGGGGGAGCCGCCCTCAGCCAATTGTCATGCACAATTTCACATGGGTATAAGCGCCACCCCTTCTGCGCCAATTTTAAGAAGGAGGTGCGTTTTCAGATTATGGAATGGTATCTGATCCTTTTGATCGTTCTGGGTGCTTTGGTGGCTGCCGCCGCCTGCTTCGCCGCCGGTGTTCTCTACCGGAAGAAGGTTGCTGAGCGGGAAATCGGCTCCGCGGAAACCGAGGCTACCCGGCTCATTAACGAAGCCATCCGCGCCGGTGAGAACCGGAAGAAGGAAATGCTTCTGGAAGCCAAGGACGAAATCCATAAATCACGCACAGAGTACGAAAAGGAAGTCAAGGAGCGCCGCGCCGAGCTGAGCAAGCAGGAGCGCCGTCTGGAACAGAAGGAATCCACCCTCGACAAGAAAACCGAGGCCTACGAGCGCAAGGAAGAGGAGCTGAACCGTCGGCTCCAGAAGGTCACCGAAACCCAGAACCAGGCCGAGGCCATCCGCCAGCAGCAGCTGGAAAAGCTGGAGGAAATCTCCCAGCTGACCCAGGATCAGGCCAAGGAGTGCCTGCTCAAGAACGTAGAGGACGAGGTTCGTCACGAGGCCGCCATGAAGATTAAGGAGATCGAGCAGCAGCTGAAGGACGAGGCCGAGGAAAAGGGTCGGGAGATCATCGCCACCGCCATCCAGCGGTGCGCCGCCGATCACGCTGCCGAGGCTACCGTGTCCGTTGTCACCCTGCCCAACGATGAAATGAAGGGCCGGATCATCGGCCGGGAGGGCCGGAATATCCGCACTCTCGAGACCATCACCGGTGTTGACCTGATTATCGACGATACTCCCGAGGCAATCACCGTTTCCAGCTTCGATCCCGTCCGCCGGGAGGTTGCCCGGCTGGCTCTGGAGAAGCTCATTGCCGACGGCCGGATTCATCCTACCCGCATTGAGGATATGGTGGAAAAGGCGCGGAAAGAGGTGGATCGCACCATCCGGGAGGAAGGCGAGCGGGCCTGCTACGAAACCGGCGTGCACAACCTGAACCCGGAACTGGTGAAGATTCTGGGTCGTCAGAAGTACCGCACCTCCTACGGTCAGAACGTGCTGAACCACTCCATCGAGGTGGCGCACATTGCCGGACTGATGGCCGCGGAGCTGGGCGTGGATGTGCCCTTGGCAAAGCGGGCAGGTCTGCTGCATGACCTGGGCAAGTCCATCGACCACGAGGTGGAGGGCAGCCATGTGCAGCTGGGTGCCGACCTTGCCCGGAAGTACAAGGAAAACCCCGTCATTGTCAACGCCATCGAGGCGCATCACGGGGACGTGGAGCCCAAGACCGTGATCGCCGTGCTGGTTCAGGCCGCCGACGCCATCTCCGCCGCCCGTCCCGGCGCCCGTCGGGAGAACGTGGAGAACTATATCCGCCGACTGCAAAAGCTGGAGGAGCTTACCGGCTCCTATCCCGGCGTAGAGAAGGCTTACGCCATCCAGGCCGGTCGGGAAGTCCGGATTATGGTCAAGCCCGAGGTGGTCACCGAGGACAACATGATCCTGCTTGCCCGGGATGTGGCAAAGAAGATCGAGGCCGAGCTGGAATACCCCGGTCAGATCAAGGTCAATGTCATTCGGGAAACCAAGGCGGTCGAATTCGCAAAGTAAACAGATGCCCCCTCCGAGACACTCGGAGGGGGTTCTTTATGTTAGAGGACCTCATCCGCCCTCCGGGCACCTTCCCCTCCCAGGGGAAGGCTTCGCATTGGCTGTCAGCCCTGCTGACACTTTACTTTCCATGAAAAATCAGGTAGAATAGTCCGAAAGGAGGGGTGAGAATGCTGTTTCACGATAACCCCAAGGAGAAGCTGGTCTGGCTGGAGGACGAGCTGCTGGACGACGAGCTGGAAGAAATCCTCTACGGCGGCGAGGACGGGGATCCCGAAGACGACTGGGACGCGGATTCCGATGAGGAAGCCGATGAGGAAGCCGATGAGGAAGACGAGGAAGAATACGAAGCGCCCCCCAAAAAGCGGAAAAAGAAAAAGCGTCGTCCCGCTCCTCCGGACGAGGACGACGAGGAACGGTATATGCTCCTGCCGAAGAAAAAGGGCATAAAAGGGCTGGTGTTTCTGGCCTGCCTGGAAATTCTGGCGATTCTGGCGATTTTAGGATGGTGGCTCCAATGGCTGATCTGAAACCTGTGGGGCGGTTCGCGCCCACCCCCTCCGGGCGGATGCACCTGGGCAACGTCTTTGCCGCCCTCATCGCCTGGCTGTCCGTGCGGAGTCGGGACGGGGAAATGGTGCTGCGGATGGAGGATCTGGACACCCAGCGCACCAGCGCCGAGTTTGCGGAAACGCTCCGGGACGACCTGCGCTGGCTGGGTTTTACCTGGGATCGGGAAACGCCGGCTCAAAGTCAGCGCTCCGCCGTTTATGACAAATACTTTGAAATTCTCCGGGAAAAGGGTCTGCTCTATCCCTGCTACTGCACCCGCAGCCAGCTCCACAGCGTCAACGCCCCCCACCTGTCCGACGGCACCTACGTCTACCCCGGAACCTGCCGGAATCTGACGGAAGGGGAGCGGGCGGCATTCCACCGAGCCCCGGCCTGGCGTGTGGTCGTGCCGGATCGGGTGTGGACGGTGGAGGATAGGATTCAGGGCACCTACCGCTGCAACCTGGCCACGGAATGCGGCGATATGGTGGTGCGCCGGGCGGATGGGGTCTATGTCTACCAGCTGGCCGTCACCGTGGACGACGGGGAAGCGGGGGTCACGGAGGTGGTTCGGGGCATGGATTTGCTCAGCTCCGCCCCCAGGCAGATGTATTTGCAGGAGCTGTTCGGCTTCCCCCACCCGGAATACGCCCATGTGCCCATGCTGCTGGCGCCTGACGGCCGTCGGCTGAGCAAGCGGGATCGGGATTTGGATTTGGGCATTCTCCGGCAAAGGCTCACCCGGGAGGAGCTTCTGGGAGCGCTGGCCTTCGCTGCCGGACTGATCGATCAGGAGGTTTCCGTATCCCTCAAGGAATTAACCAAGGAATTTTCTTGGAAAAAGCTGTCCGGCGACCACATTTTTCTGGATCCGACCCGACTTGGTAACGCTAAGTGAAATACCCCTGTGCTATTCTATTGTCAGAATAGGGAAAGGAGTATTTCTTATGGACAAGGAATTTGAACTTCATACCACCCCGCGGGAAATCCTCATCTGTGCGGACAGCCACGATAAGGGCGTTCTCAGCGGTCGGCTTTTCTTCCCCGGGCAGAAGGCAGAGGCCTTTTCCTGCCTGACCCAGTGTCTGCTGCGCATTGATTCCCTGCTGAATGAGGACGGTCAGCTGCAATCCTTTACCGAGCACAGAACCTTCCGGGAGCCGTGGCTGCCGGAACGGCTGCCCACGTCGGAGTCGGTTCTGCCCCAGGGGGCCTTGGCCACCTTCCACTTGCAGGTGCTCTACCGCCGCAATTCCAGCTGGCAGGGAAAGCTGGCGTGGACGGAGCAGGAGCAGGCCCAGAGCTTCCGCAGTGTGCTGGAGCTGATAACCCTGATTGAAAGCGGCGTGCAAGGTTAACGTTTCCAATACAGTCAAGCGCCCCCCGGCAGTCAATGACTGCCGGGGGACGCATTGGCTGTCGGCCCTGCCGACAAACGCGCGGTGCGGAAACCTTTTCCGCACCGCGCTCAGCATGTCAAAAAAGTCCGAAAGATACGGTGTCATTCCGAACCAGTGGTGCTCCGCGCAGCGAATTAAAATAGTGATGATTGCC
>OLHA01000096.1_pt1 | contig 48917 bp, 45 predicted proteins | sample 1605961 | NCBI WGS metagenome assembly OLHA01 (sample SAMN03283288) | human gut metagenome | biome: human-associated habitat; material: feces | host: Homo sapiens | place: Peru | collected 2012
TTCTGTTCTGTTCTGTTCTGTTCTGTTCTGTTCTAAAATAACTGTCTCTTTTTTAAATTTATATATAAGAAACTTCAAGGCATATTCTTTATGTGAACGCATAAGGAATGTGCCTTTTTTTTTGTTTTAAAACAAATAATATTGGAGAAAGAAAATGAAAACCTTTACAAAGTTTTTGGCAGGTGTTGTAACAATAATGGCGCTTGCAATGATTGGTTGTCAGACTGATACTGATACACACGAGCACACTTATTCAACTGCATGGACAAACGACTCAACAAACCACTGGCACTCTGCAACCTGTGGTCACGATGTAAAAGCAGATGAAGCGGCACATACATTCGATGCAGGCGTAGAAACTGTAATCAACGAAACTTGCTCTAAAATAGTTTATACATGCACAGTTTGTAATTATAAAAAGGAAAGCAGCTTAATAAAAGTAAAAGGAGTTGAAATCACCGGAACAGAAACCTGGACACCAACTTCAAGTGTATTTGTAAGAGGAAGAAAACTTACAATTCCAACTCTTTTAGTATGCGACCACGAAGTAACTCGCGGAGAATTCTTGGTTGTAATGGGAAAAGACCCAAGTGAAGCAAGCGCTTATGACGCAAACGGAAACGCTCTTTCAGGAGATGCAGTTCTTAACAATCCTGTAAATTATGTAAACTGGTACGACGCAATTGCTTACTGCAACAAGCTTTCTATTAAAGAAGGTCTTACACCTTGCTATACTGTTGAAGGCGTAAACTTTGCAACTCTTAAATATTCAGATATTCCAACTGATTCAGACAGTAATACATGGAATGCCGCAAACTGCGACTTTACAGCAGACGGCTACAGACTGCCGACAGAAGCAGAATGGGAATATCTTGCACGCGGTGGCAAAAATTACACTTATGCAGGAAGTGGTACACTAGATGATGTAGCATGGAATAGAGAAAATACAAACAAAACAGGAACCCGTGAAGTAAAAACAAAGCAGGCAAATGCTTACGGACTTTACGATATGCTCGGTAACGTATGGGAATGGTGCTGGGACTGGTACGGTTCAATCAGTAGCACGACTGGCGCTGCGGGTTCGGCGTCCAGTTCCAGCCGCATGCGGCGCGGTGGTGCCTGGTATTGCAACAGCGACAGCTGCACTGTTTCTTACCGTCAAACCGACCTCCCGTATAGACGCTATTACGACTTCGGCTTGCGTGTGGTTCGTAACGCCAACTAGCGTTGGCTAGTTCTGTAAGGAAATTATTAAAAAGGGGCTGTCTCAAAAGTACGAGAATGTAATGGGGTTTGTTGATGCTTGGCTATGATTTCAAGCAAATTGCAAGACTGAGCTAAGAAACCAACGAACAGGGAAAAGTCGATTTCTGGAAAAAAAGATTTTGAAATGAAAAAAAGGCTGTTCTTATGAAGTGTTGGATAACTTCTAAGACAGCCCCTTTTTTTTGTTTTGAATCCATCTGTTTGGACTTGAAGCGAAACTTGCGCCGACCAAACCAGCATTTTTGTTCAGTAGTCCTATATAGCCTGAATGTCGAATTTTGGAAAAGACAGGAATTTATGTGTTATTCCCGTGCTGCGATACTGCGATGTTTACGCAGTAAACTCGGTCAGGAATCTGTTGTAAAATTACAATAGATTATCAATCGAGTTTTCTTCAGAAACATCGCAGGGGCAAGCCCGATAATTGCATTAAACTACAAAACTCTAAGTTTGGGCTATTTAGAAAAAAGTTCAACATGGGCGAGCGGAACTCCTTAAAAACAGGGTTCATCTTTTTACGGGCTATTATGGTACTTTCTACACAGAAAAGAATACGCTTGAAGAAAAAAATGGAATCCCATCAGCGGCTTGATTTCCAAAGAAACGCACGGTATGAAAGCCGACTTTCACAAACCAAGGACTCTAAGTTTATTATATGCCTTCTTTCTTAAAAATCAGGACAAAATCGTTTGCCTTGCCAGCAAGACCTGTTGTTGCCTCGACTCATGAGCGGCAAACTGGAGGTAAAACCACTTAGATACCACTTTGCCTAAAATCGAGTTGTAAAACCGAATATTATTGTTTACTTAACTTCCATTTCGCAAAATTGAAATTTTATTGATTTTGCGAAATAGACAATGTATACTTTTCTTATGAAATTAATTGAAACGGTCTGGATAGAAAAATAAATACAGCAATTCTTATCGATGGTGCATTTTTATGCAAGAAATTTCATGCAGCTTATAAAAAGGATATTTCTGCAAAGAATATCCAGAATTTTGCATTAGATTTATTTAACAAATTCAATCTTAAATCAGACGATTTACACAGAATGTACTACTACGATTGTGAACCTTGTAATGCAAAAACTTCTGCACCAGTTACTAATCATGCATTTCTTTTTGAAAAGACACCACAATATAAATACGGTATACAACTCTTATCTGATATTAAAAAACTAGATTTCTTTGCGGTTAGAGAAGGTACATTACAGTTCAGTGGCTGGAAACTTAAAAAATCTTCATACAATAAAACACCTCTTACAGATGAGGATTTTGAACCTGAATTGCATCAAAAAGGTGTTGATATTAAGATTTAGTTATAATCATATTGCAGAACGTGTAATTTTCGTAACAGGAGATTCTGACTTTATTCCTGCTATAAAAACAGCACGAAGGAACGGGATCTTTGTTTATCTTGTAACTCTAAATCACATGGTACGCTCAGAATTACCAGATAACTGCGATGTATGCAATTCTGATGGCATTAAATCATATATTGTGTAATTTCTTATTAGCTTTCCTGTTTTAGTCCAAGTTGCGGTTAGGCATTACAGTTATTATGCACGGCGATAATGAAAGTGTATTTGCTAAGTTTATGAAAGATGCAACTTTCCAGATTCCAGCTCCGCAAGTTCTTGTAAATGTTATTACAGGGCTGGATGAGCTTTATGAAAATGATGTACAGGACCAGGATATGCTCGGAGATATTTACGAGTATATGCTTGATAAACTAAGTGCATCTGGCCAGAACGGACAGTTCAGGACTCCGGCACAAATCAAAATTTGCCGTGCAGAAATCTCTGGAAAAAACGGAGACTTTGTATAAATCGCTTATGCAGCAATATTTTGCGTAGCAAAATTCGGTAAGCAGTTTGCTGCTACGAATATTTTGGATGAATTATTCTATCTCTCGTAGTATAATAAACTAACAGGAGGTTGCAATGTATATAAAAGACGGCATTTGTTATGCAGGAGAATTAGTTCCAGAAATTGAAGTTGCCTCTATAAAGATTCTTGATGACGGAATGATGCTGGTAGATTTTTCAACTGGAGAAACTCGGCTTTTTGATGTTACAAGTCTGCTTGATAAAGGTTCAGCCTTTGCGCCTCTTGCATCCGAAGAAAATCGCCGTACAGCAAAAGTAACGCATGGTTTTGTATCTTGGTTAGATGGTGAAATTGATATTGCACCAGAAACATTATATTCAGAAAGTTATAAATACACGAAAGAAGTTTATGCGCAGGAGTTTTAGATGCCAGAGTTAAGCCGTTTTGAAGGAATGACAATTTACATGCTCTTTCGAGATAACAAAGAGCACAATAAGCCTCATGTTCATGTCTATTATGGCGAATATAAAGCTGCTATTGGCATAGATGGAGAATTATTAGCTGGAAAATTACCTGCAAGACAATTAAAGATGGTAACAGGTTGGCTTGCGTTGCATGAGGAAGAAGCCTATGCCGCTTGGAATCTTGCAGTTAGCGGCGAACATTTTGAGAAAATTTCTCCGTTAAAATAAACATTCATTATAGGCTCTGAATTAAGGAGGCATGATAAAAAAGTAAACGAACAAGCGGTATTGTGATACACTGAAGTGATTCAACGGAACCCAGGCGATAGTTCGTCATATTTCATAAGGACATAGATCCTTGTTAAGGAGGTAAGATAAAAACAGCCGAAAGAAGAAGAACGATATTTCAGTGTTGGCGGTATTCGTGGAATTGTAATAATTGCGGCAAGCCATACAGATCGAGACGGAAGGACAAGAATTATTTCTGCTCGAAAGGCAGAACCAAAATTACAGGAGGTTTACAATGGCTACATCAAATAAATTAACAGATAAAAGACTAAAAGAAATTGCGGCTCTTCCTGTAACCTACGATGATGATATTCCTGAATTTTCAGATTCAGATTTGAAAGATTTTGTCCCTGCTCATCCTGAATATTTTAAAGTTACTCCTATCAAGAAAACTATTTCCATCAAAATAGATATTGATGTCTTGGAAGCACTTAAAGCTCAGGGGAAAGGCTACCAAACAAGAATAAATTCTATTCTGAGAGAGGCTGTTTTCCATAAGTAAAAATTTATTCTTAAACCAATCTGCTGCTTAACCATTTTGTTGATATGTCTGTCCAACATTACGGCTAGCTGAGAGATACTGCATAGAATCGGTTTGTTCCTGCTATCTGTCTATAAGATGATGCATTTTTCTTGTTTTTGTTTTAAATCCATTTGGCTGGACTTGAAGAAAACATTGCGCCGACCAGTGAAAGTTCAGCCTAGAGCCACATCTAGAATCATCATCAGAATAAAGCCAAGCGAAAATCCGATTGTGCCTAAGTTTGAATGCGGTTTTTCAGAAGCTTCGGGAATCAGTTCTTCCACAACAACGTAAAGCATTGCGCCGGCCGCGAATGACAAAAGGTAAGGCAGAACAGGCACTATTAAATTTTTTAGAAGAATTGTAATCACGGCTGCAACTGGCTCTACAATTCCAGAAAGAACTCCGAACGCAAAAGACTTGTTTTTTGACTCGCCGTTTCCTGCAAGCGACATTGAAATTATCGCGCCCTCTGGAAAATTCTGAATTGCAATTCCCAATGAAAGAGCTGCCGCTGCCGCAAATCCCAGGCTCTGCGCGGAAAATGCCGCAAAGACAACACCGACCGCCATTCCTTCCGGAATATTGTGGAGCGTAACTGCAAGAAACATCATGGTGCTTTGCTTGAGCTTTGCTTTTAAACCTTCTGGTTTTTCCGAGTCAACATGAAGATGCGGAATCAAAATGTCGAGCAGGAAAAGAAAGGCAATTCCAGCCGCAGTTCCAATCGCCGCCGGAATAAACGCAAGCTTTCCCATCGAGGATGAACTGTCTATTGAAGGAATTATAAGCGACCACACAGAAGCCGCAACCATTACTCCAGCCGCAAACCCCAAAAGAAACTTCTGGACATTTTTATTTAAATTTTTTCCAAGAAAGTAAACGCAGGCTGAACCCAATGTAGTTCCAAGAAACGGAATCAGAATTCCATAAAAAGTATTCATGCTCTGATTATAGATTTAAAGAAGCATAGTTTCAATGTTGGGATTTTGGCTGGAATTTGTTGCATTTTTGTAAAATAACAATAAATTACTGTGTATAACAGGAATTTACTTTGTAACTTATGCGGAAAATTCAGTATTATAAAAGCATGGGATGCTTGAAAAAGAAAATCTTTATTTTATTTTTTTCCATTGCAGCCTTTGCATTTGCGGATGAAAATACTATTGAGCTTTCTCTTGAAGACGCGGTAAAAAGCGCGCTAAAAAATAATGTTTCCGTAAAGCAAAGTGAAATCAGCCTTGATGCAAAAAAACGCGAGTCAGATTATTCATGGAATTCTATAAGTCCGTCGATTTCTGGAACTGGGCGATATTCAAAAAATATTCCAAGTTCTTCTTCTGATGACAAAGCAAGCCTTTCCGCAGGAATTTCTTTGAGTGCAACTTTGTCGCCTTCTGTTTATACTTCTGCAAAAAACGCCGAGTTGAGCTACAGCCAGCAGCAACTTTCTTATCAAAATGACTTGCGTTCCGTGGAACTTGATGTAAGAAAAAATTATTATTCTCTTCTTTATAAAATTGAAGAAATTTCACTTAAAGAAAAGAGCCTTGAAACTTCAAAAAATCAATATGAGTCAAATTTGGCAAAATATAAGCGCGGAACTTTATCAAGGCTAGATGTTTTGAGCGCGCAGGTTTCGTATCAGAATGACCAGCTTGAACTGAAATCTCTTAATGCGGAAATGGAAAATTCAATCGCTTCGTTTAAGCGGCTTGTGGGACTTCCGCAGGAAACAAAAATTTCACTTTCCGGCTCGTTTGAAAATATTCTGAATCTAAAAAATATTTCAATTGAAGGAATGGAACTTAATTCATTCAGCGTTGAATCTTTGCAAAAACAGATTGACAGCGCAAAAAATTCTTTGCTTGCTTCTAGGTTCACTGCTTACGGACCAAGCCTTTCAGCTTCTTATTCTTATAATTATTCTTCTATTGATGGCGGCTCGAATTGGGACGACAATGGAACTTTAAGTTTGCAGGCTTCAATTCCACTGGACGGATTTCTTCCTTGGTCGAACAGTTCGCTTAATGTTCAGTCAAAAAAAGATTCAGTAAAAAGTCTTGAACTGGAGCTTGAGGATGCTAAAGTTTCGCTTGAAGTAAATATTTCAACTTTGATGAATAAAATAAATCAATGCTTGGAAAATATTTCTCTTAGAAAAAACAGCATTGAGCTTGCCCAGACAACTTACGAAATGACTTTGGAATCTTATAGCCACGGAACAAAAGATTTGCTTTCGCTTCAGACTGCTTCGGACAATCTTCTTTCCGCAAAAGTGAATTTAATTTCCGAGGCTTACAATTTGATATGCGCCGTTCTTGACTTGGAGAATGCGGCTGGAATTCCGTTTGGAACTTTGGAGAATTAATATGAAAATAAAAGCATCGTTTATTGTTGTTTCTTTTGTGTGCGTGTGCATTTTGTGTGGAACCTTTTTTGCGATAAAATTTGCGCCAAAGAAGAATCCGTTTCCTCCAAAAGGTGGATTTCCGCAGGAGCAGGAAACAGCGAGCGTAAGAACTATGGTTGCCGAGCGGAAAACATTGCATGCTTATGTTGACACAAACGGAGAAATTGAATGTGAAAGTTCCGTTGACTGCTATCCTGACATCGGCGGAAAAATTGCGAGAGTTTATGTTGCCCTTGGCGACACTGTAAAAAAAGGAGATGTTCTTGCGGAAGTTGATCCAAGCGAGCCTGGCTCATATTACGTGAACAGTTCCGTTTATGCTCCAATCAGCGGAATGATAACTTCCACTCCAAAAGAAATTGGAACTACAGTTGCGTCTTCAACGGCGATTACAACGATTGGCGATGTTTCTAATCTGCAGATCCGCGCAAAAGTTCCGGAGCGTTACGTTTCGTTTTTAAAGCGCGGACTAAAGGCAGCGATAATTCTCGAAGCTTATCCTAACGAAACATTTTCTGCAACGGTAAAAAAAGTTTCGCCAGTGCTTGATTCCCAGAGCCGCACAAAAGAAATCCTTCTGTCGTTTAATAAAACTGATTCAAGAATAAACGCCGGAATGTTTGCAAAACTCACGCTTTTTACAGCTGACTATGCCGGAAGACCCGTAGTTCCTATAAATTCAGTTGTTGAAAAGAGCGGAAAAAACTGCGTGTTTATTTTTGATGAAGATGACAGCACAGTAAATCTGCGGGAAGTTGAACTTGGAAATTCTGTGGACAATATGATTCAAGTTGTTTCTGGAATTTACGAAGGCGAAAAAGTTGTAGTTGAAGGCATGACTTCTGTTTCTGACGGCAGCAAAGTCCGCAATATATCAAGCGGGTTAAATGCGGAGTAAAAAATGGTCAGCGAAAAAACTCTTGAGCATCCAGTTCTTACACTGATGGTTTTCACGTTGCTTGGACTTATGGGAATCTTCAGTCTGGGCAATACTTCTGTTTCTCTTATGCCGGATGTTGATATGCCGTACTTGATGGTTTCTGCGACTTATGAAAATGCAGGTCCTGAATCTGTTGAGAAATCTGTTACGACTTTGATTGAAGACGCGCTTGTGAGCCTTAGCAATTTAAAGGAAATAACTTCGACATCTTCGGAAGGAAGAAGCAGTGTTTTTCTTGAATTCAATTACGGAACGAATCTGGACATTGCGACTAACGATGTGCGGGACAAACTTGATCGCATTACAAGAAGACTGCCGGACGATGTAACGCCTACGATTTTTAAGATGGATTCTGACAGCCAGCCGATTATGAGAATTGCACTACGCGGAAACCGTTCAGTCGATGAGCTAAAAAAAATTGCAGAAGATCAGTTTGTTGATATTCTTGAGCAGGCTCAGGGCGTTGGACAGGCGGAATCGATGGGAGGAAGAACTCAGATTGTCCGCGTGGAACTGGAGCAGAATAGACTTCAGGCTTACAATCTTACGCTTTCTGAAGTTTCGTCTTCGCTTTCAAAGCAGAATCTTGAAATCGGTGGCGGAACAATCACAGAAGGCACAATGGATTATTCTGTGCGTACAACAGGTGAATACACAAGCATTGACCAGATAAACAATACAGTTATCACAACAAAAAATGGCTATGATGTAAAGCTTAGCGATATTGGCCGCGCGTTCATGGGCTACAAGGATGCAAGCAATGTTGTTTATATAAACGGGCTTCCCGGAGTTTACGTTTCAATTACAAAGCAGTCTGGAGAAAACAGCGTTGCGGTTGCAAATGCCGTCTATGAAAAAATCAGCGAGCTTGAAAAAACTCTTCCTGCTGATATTTCGCTTGAAATAATCCGCGACGATACAGAAAGCATCCGCGACACATTGAATACGCTTTTTGATTCAGCATGGCAAGGACTTTTGCTTGCAGTTGTAATTCTTTTTGTTTTTTTGTGCGCTATAAAAACTACGATTATAATTGCGGTTTCCGTTCCGCTTTCAATTATAATAACGGTTCTGTGCATGAATTTTGCCGGAATTACGCTGAACATGATGACGCTTACCGGCTTGATTCTTGGTGTTGGAATGGTTGTTGATGCTTCCGTTGTTATGATTGACAACATTTATTCTTACAGAATGAGAGGCGCAAAACCGAATGTCGCCGCTGTTCTTGGAAGCTCAGAAATGATTCTTTCCGTTGTATCAGGAAATCTTACAACAATCTGCGTATTTATTCCGTTCCTTTTCTTTATGAAAGACTTGGGATTTATGGGACAGATGTTCAAGGGAATTATTTTTACAATTGTAATTGCTCTTGTAAGCAGTTTGTTTGTTGCGATTTTCCTCGTGCCGGTTTTGGCAGGACATTTTCTTCCGATTACAAACAGAAATGAAAAGCCTGTTAAGTCCCGCTTCTTTAAAGTTTTGTACGGAATATTCACAAAGTCGCAGGACATTGTTTCCCTTGGATATGAAAAACTTTTAAAAAAAGCCTTGGACAATCGCGGTGTTACCGTTGTTGTCTGCGTTACGGCTCTTGCTTTTTCTTTTATGCTTATTCCGACTTTAAGAATTCAGCTTATGACCGGCGGACATGATGACAGCGTTTCTGTAAAGCTTGGGCTTCCGGTTGGAACTTCGCTTGAAGAAACTTCGGACGTTGTCTTGAGATTTGAGGAAATCGTAAAAAATGAAATCAAAGGGTATAAGAATATAATTACAAGCATCGGCTCAAGCTGGAGAAGTTCAGGCTCGTACAACGGAACAATTCAAATTTCCCTGCCGAATTCAGACAAGCAGATTGACAATGATGAAACAATAAAGCAAAAGCTCAGAAAGCATTTTACAGAATTTGCCGGAGTTGATTTTAGCTTTGGTCAGAGCCGGCGCCAGCAGATGACAGGAGACGACATTGACGTTGTTCTTAGAAGCTCCAGTTTGGACAGCGCGCTTGATGTGGCAAAGAAAATTCAGGAAGTAATGGCAACTATTCCAGACATAGGAGAATCTTCGGTTGATACAGATGAAGGACTTCCGCAGGTTCAAGTTGAAATTGACCGGCAGCGTGCGTACAGTTTCGGCGTGAATGTTGCTACTGTTGCAAATGAAATTCAGGCTAGCATAGAAGGTGTTTCCACAACAACTTACCGTGAAGACGGAGACGATTATACAGTTTATGTAATGCTTCGTCCGGAAGACAGGCAGAAAGTTGTTGACCTTGAGCAGATTTACGTGAACGGCACAAATGGACGTGTGTGTGTTGCTAATTTTGCACGGGCAGTAAAAGGCTACGGTCCTGTTACAATCAGCCGTGAAAATCGCCGCCGAATTGTCCACGTTACCGCGGATATTGTTTCGGATGAGAATGCAAACGTTGTTGAAGAAAAAATCAAGGAAGGAATAAAGAATTCGTTTATTGTTCCTGACAATGTTTCTGTAAGCTATGAAGGCTCTTGGAAAGATGTAAAAGAGCAGACTGCGATTTTTGCAAAAATTATGGTCATGGCGGTTCTTCTTGTATTCGGTGTAATGGCGGCGACTTACGAAAGTTTTAAGGCTCCGTTTATAAATCTTATGACAATTCCATTTCTTGCAATTGGCGTTGTTCTTATTTACAAAATCACCGGGCAGTCGTTCAGCTTGCTTTCCGCAGTAGGGCTTGTAATGCTTGTTGGAATTGTTGTAAACAACGGAATTATTTTAGTTGACTACACGAATCTTCTTGTGGAGCGCGGAATGCCGTTAAAGGAAGCCTGCTACAAAGCCGGATGCTCAAGGCTTAGACCTGTTTTGATGACAACTCTTACAACAATACTTGGAATGATTCCGATGTGCTTTGCTTCAAGCGGAAGCGCGGGAATGGTTCAGCCTATAAGCGTTGCAGTTGTAGGCGGACTTACAAGCTCCACATTTATAACGCTTTTCTTTATTCCTGTGCTTTATACTTTTGTAATGAAAAAAAAGAAAAACCAGCAGTCTGTTGTTCAGCTTGCTTTGCCGGAGGAAAAATAAATGCAGCGCGTGGAAATAATTTCAAATAAATCTGTTGAAGATGATGTTACTCAGGCTTTGGAAGAATATGTTCCTGATATTTTATACACGAAGTTTCCGCTTGTTTATGGCCGCGGAGGAAATGACCGTAAGCTTGGAAATACAACTTGGCCTGAGAAAAATTTTGTGCTTGTAAGCTACATTGAAGATGAGGATTTGCCAAAAGTGCAAGCAGTAATGAAGGCGATAAAGAAAAAGTTTCCCGGCGAAGGAATAAAACTTTTTGCGATAAAAGCAGAAGAGCCGTTTTAAATGAAGAGCTTTCAATCTTGACGGTAAGGCGTAATTTTGGCATACTAACTTACATTGTAATTTAAAGCGACTATATGCCGCAGATTGATTTTGTAGTCTGCGGATTTTTTTTTGAATAGGAAGGCGTGCTATGAAATCAACAAAGTATATTTTTGTTACAGGTGGTGTTGTTTCCGGACTTGGAAAAGGAATTACAGCTGCATCTTTAGGACGTCTGCTCAAGTCGCGCGGACTCAAGGTTGCTTCCCAAAAACTGGATCCGTACATCAACGTTGATCCTGGAACAATGAGTCCTTACCAGCACGGCGAAGTTTATGTAACTGATGACGGTGCGGAAACTGACCTTGATCTTGGACATTACGAGCGTTTCATTGATGAAAACTTAAACAAATTTTCAAATCTTACTTCTGGAAAAGTTTACTGGAACGTGCTCAATAAGGAACGCCGCGGAGAATATCTTGGAGAAACTGTTCAGGTTATTCCTCACATTACAAATGAAATAAAATCATTTATTTACAATGTTGGAAAAACTTCCGGTGCGGATATTGTTATTACAGAGGTCGGAGGAACTACAGGCGATATAGAAAGCCAGCCGTTCCTTGAAGCAATCCGCCAAGTTGGTCTTGAAGTTGGCAGTGAAAATTCGCTTTATATACATGTTACGCTTCTTCCGTTTCTTCATGGTTCTGATGAGCACAAGACAAAGCCTACTCAGCATTCCGTAAAGGAACTTCAGGGGCTTGGAATTAAGCCGGACATTCTTGTTTTGCGCTGCGATGAAAAACTTGAAGAAAGCATTTTCCGCAAAGTCGCCATGTTCTGCAATGTAAAGCCTGACTGCGTTATTGAAAACCTTACGCTGCCGGTTTTGTATCAAGCTCCTATTATGCTTGAAAAACTTCATTTTTCAGACATTGTTTGCCGCGAATTGAACCTTTCTGTTCCTCCTTGCGATTTGACAGAATGGAACAATATGCTTGAAAAAATTCAGAACCGCACAAAGAAAGTTACAATAGGTCTCGTCGGAAAATATGTTCAGCTTCACGATGCTTATCTTTCTGTTGCGGAAGCTTTGCAGCACGCAGGCTATGAGCTTGGCTCTTACGTGAACATAAAATGGATTGACAGCGAGTCTATTTCAAAAGAAAACGTGGACGATATTCTTGGCGGATGCAACGGCGTAATTGTTCCGGGCGGATTCGGTTCACGAGGAATTGAAGGAATGATTGCTTCCGCCGATTATTGCCGCGAGCACAATTTGCCTTACCTTGGAATTTGCCTTGGAATGCAGATTGCGGTTATTGCGTTTGCCCGTTCTGTCTGCGGATTCAAGGATGCCAATTCAGGCGAATTTGATGAAAACAGTGCGCACAAGGTAATTGACTTTTTGCCTGACCAAAGTGAATCTGTAAACAAAGGCGGGACTTTGCGTTTGGGTGCTTATCCTTGCAAAATCAAAAAAGGCACTCAAATGTACAAGTGCTACAAGACAGAAGAAATTTCCGAGCGCCACCGCCACCGCTATGAATTCAACAATGATTTTAGAAGTGCGCTTGAAGATTCTGGTCTTACATTGAGCGGAACATCTCCAGATGGAAATATCATAGAAACTGTTGAATATGACAAGAACAATTTTTATGTTGGTGTTCAGTTCCACCCGGAATTCAAGAGCCGCCCGAACAAGGCGCATCCATTATTCCTTGGACTTGTGGCCGCCGCCCTTGGTGAGTACTAAAATTACAGGATTTGTCTTTCTGTCATTGCCGGGCTTGACCCGGCTGTTTTTTTAAGAATGTTTTACGAATCGTAGCGTTCTATTATTTCTTCAGCGACTTCACGCTTGCTTTGGCGGTTGTCCATTGAAAGTTTTTCTATGTGCTTATGGGCATTGCTTTCTGTCATGTTCAGGTTTTCAATTAAAAGCCACTTTGCCTTGTTTATCGTTCTTATGTCCTGCATTTTTTCTTGAAGCGTCTTGTTTTTTGCTTCCATTTTTTGCAGCCTGAACGACATTGCGGAAAGCATTTTTATTGCTGTAAAAAACATTTCTGGTGAATTAGGTTTGGGCAAAGTTACAATTCCCTGCTCTTCAACTTTGTATGAAGTTTCCTCGTAAAGCTCGCTTTTTACAAGAAGCAGAATTCCCATGTTCAAGTCAGCGAAACTTTCAGCGAACATAATTCCGTGCTCGTCTGGAAGCGGCGAATCCACAATCAGAATGTCAACAGGAAGCTCAAGCAAAAGTCTGCGCGCCTCTCCTCCAGAGGATGCATGAAAAACCGGGAAAAAATCGCTTTTGGGTAGTATGCAAGAAATGTTGTCGTGGAAACTTTTTGTTTCAGAGACAATCAAAACTTTTCTTCTGCCTTTTAAAGGAATCATTTTGCGTCCTTTTAAACTTTGAAAAATGAAGTGAAATCCGCGCTAAGATGCTTTTTTATAAACTCGCTGTTTTTGGCAAGTTCTACGGCTTCTCTTAGACTTTCTGGCAGACGTTCAAGTTTTGAAGTTATTTCGGGGCTTGCAGTTGAAAGGTTCATTTCGATTGGCTCGCAAAGCTTCATGTCTTTTTCAATTCCGTCAAGTCCGGCGTAAATTAAAAGTGAATATGCAATGTACGGATTTGCCATTGGATCTGGAGAGCGGACTTCAAAACGCTTGTGGGAATTTATTGCAGACGGAACTCTTATAAGCTGAGTTCTGTTTTCGTGCGCCCAGCTTACATATTTTGGAGCTTTTCTTGAGCCGAGCCTTTCATAAGAATTTTCTGTTGGATTTAAGAACGCCGTAATTTCCTTTATGTGTGCCATGATTCCCGCCATAAATGCGTTTTGAACTTCCTTGCCGGAATTTTCCTGTACAGAAATATTTATGTGGAATCCGTTGCCGCTTTCATCTGGAAGAGGCTTTGGTGAAAAATCCGCATAAAGTCCGTTGCGCACAGCCACTGCTTTTACGACTGTTATAAAGTTCATTGTGTTGTCTGCGGCGGCAAGAGCCTGTCCGTAGCGGAAGTCGATCTCGTTTTGACCCGGACCTTCCTCGTGATGGGAGTTTTCCGGATGAAGATCCATCTGCTCCAAAGTCAGGCAGATTTCGCGGCGGATGTTTTCGCCTTTGTCTTCTGGAGCAACGTCCATGTAGCCTGCATTGTCAAAAGGAATTTTTGTTGGCTTGCCTTTTTCGTCGGTCTGGAAAAGATAAAATTCGCATTCAGAGCCAAAGTTTACTTTTAGATTTTTTTCTTCCGCTTCTTTAACTGCTTTCTTTAAAATGTTGCGGCAGTCTTTTTCAAATGGAGTTCCGTCACTTTTTTTTATTTCGCAGAACATACGCACAACTTTACCGGAAATTGACCGCCACGGAAGAACTGTGAGCGTTGAAGGAATCGGGAAAAGAAAAAGGTCGGAATGCGCTTCATCTGTGAATCCTGCAATCGAAGAGCCGTCAAATGCGATTCCTTCTTTGAATGCGCGTTCAAGCTCGTCCGGAATAATTGCGGCGTTTTTTTGATTTCCGAAAATATCACAGAATGCAAGACGGATAAATTTGACATCTTCCATCTGAACAAATTCAATAACTTCTTCTTTTGTGTAGGACATTTTTCCTCCATTTTTTTGTGCGACGATTTTTTTAGATTAATGGATTGCGGTTTTGCTGTCAATTATTTTTGGAAACTGTTATATTTTATAATAATTGAGATAATAAATATATAGAAGAATATTGCCACGATTGCCACACGGATTTGGGGATTCTAACGAATCCAAATTTTAGCAAAATAAAATAAAAGGGAAAATTATGCTTGTTGATGAAGAGGAAACAAAAACACAAATCAAGCTTTTTGAAGAACAGAAAGTCCGCACCGTCTGGGACAGCGAAAAGGAAGAATGGTATTTCAGTGTTGTTGATGTAGTTCAAATTCTTACAGACAGTAAAGACCCAAAACAATATATAAAGAAAATGCGTTCTCGGGATGAGCAGTTGAACCTTAACTGGGGTACAATTTGTACCCCAGTTAGGATGAAAGGAAAAGATGGAAAATCAAGAGAAATTCAGGCTGCTACATCTGAAGGCATTTTCCGCCTGATTCAGTCAATTCCATCTCCGAAAGCAGAGCCGTTCAAATTGTGGATGGCGCAGGTCGCAAAAGAGCGTCTTGACGAAATGCAAGACCCGGAGCAGGGAATTCAGCGGGCATTGCAGGAATACCGTGCATTGGGATATTCAGAAAACTGGATAAATCAGCGTCTAAAGTCAATCGAAATTCGCAAAGACCTTACCGATGAATGGAAAAAGCATGGTCTAAAAGAGGGCGTTCAGTTTGCGACTCTTACAGATATAATTTACAAGACTTGGGCAGGAAAGACCGCAAAGGAATACAAGGAATTCAAAGGGCTCAAAAAAGAAAATCTTCGGGACAACATGACAAACAAGGAACTTGTCTTAAATATGCTTGCCGAGCTTTCCACAAAAGAAATTTCAGAGTCAAAAAATCCGCAGAGTTTTGGAGAGCATATTCAAAATGCGGTGGACGGCGCAACAATCGCTAAAAACGCCAAAGTGGAACTTGAGCAAAAAACCGGCAAAAAAGTTGTAACTCCACTGAATGCAAAAGATGGAATCGGACTTGTCCAAGATACAAAGATGTCAGTTTTGGAAGAAGATGAAGAAAGCAAGTGAATGATTGAATATAAAAAAATAATATTGTTTATAAAAATATATTTACTAAATTTGTTAAACGAATTAAAGTTTTCTATCAATAAGGATAGGAAAATTGAAAGTAAAAATTGATGTTGAAGCAAAAGAAAATGATTCTTCAAAAATTGACTGTTATAAAATTTCATTTCAGTTGGCTGGCGATATAGAAGTTGCAAAAAAGCTTTCTGAATCAGATATGAAAGAGCTTTTGGACGATATTGTAACAGTGCTTGGATATAAGCCGATCATGGAAAAATTCAATTGCACTATAGAAGAAGCCCAAGAGATAAGAAAAAAGATTGATAGAAATTCTGACTGTAAGGACTGTGATTTAAAATTGAAGGAATGTTACCGATGCTGCAATGTTTGTGAAAGTCCTCTTGAAAGAGATTTGCTTAAGGCACTTGTTAGAAATAATATTGAAGTTGAGCTTCAACTTAGAATAAATAAAGACAATACAGTTTGCCATTTTCCAGAACCTGTTGATTCAAAAAAGATTTTAACAATTTCTGATTTTTATTTGGAATCAGGTAACAAGAAAATCTGCATTTATACTGACGGACACACTTATCATGAAAGAACCGAATATCAGGCTGTGCGAGACAGAAGCATTGACCGTGAGCTTCAAAATTTAGGATATGTAGTTTTAAGATTTACAAGTTCAGAAATTAGAAACGGTTTGACAAAAGTCATAAACGATATAGAAAAGTCAATGGGAATTGTTGAAGAAAACAGTTCTGATGCGCCGCCGAATAATGCAGAAATAACGGAAGGAACTTGCATTAGATGCGGAGCAAAAATTTCATACGATTTAAGAAAGCCGTTATGCGATGAATGCTATCATACCTGGGCTCAGTTTGGGAATGTGGATTATACAGAACGATATTGCTGCAAATGCGGAAAAGAATGTTATTCCACATCGTATGGAAGTCCGCTTTGCAAAAACTGTATTTAAATTCCTTGAAATTTCTTTTCAAAAACTCATTGACATTTTTTGATGAATTAATTAGAGTAATCCATGTAAACATCAAAGGCGATGTGGCTGAGTGCTAAGTTTTCTTGGCGTTCAATCACATCGCCTTCTTTGTTTTATATTTATAATGGGGGTTAGCAAATGTCTACAAATGTACCAGAATTGTTTGGAAGCATGGTGTTCAATCAGAAGGTAATGAAAGAACGTCTGCCAAAGGAAACATTCAAGGCTTTGAAAAAAACTTTGGATGATGGCGAGCCGCTTAAAATCGATGTAGCGAACCAGGTTGCTCACGCAATGAAAGAATGGGCAATTGAAAAGGGCGCAACACATTTTACACACTGGTTCCAGCCGCTCACAGGAATTACTGCGGAAAAGCATGACAGCTTTATCACTCCCCAGGATGACGGAACTGTTATCATGTCTTTCAGCGGAAAGGAGCTTGTAAAGGGTGAGCCGGATGCTTCTTCTTTCCCGAGCGGAGGTCGCCGTGCAACTTTTGAAGCCCGCGGTTACACTGTATGGGATCCAACTGCATATCCGTTTGTAAAGGAGCACACTCTTTGTATTCCTACAGCTTTCTGTTCTTACACAGGCGAGGCGTTGGACAAAAAGACTCCGCTATTGCGTTCAATGGAAGCACTGAATAAACAGGCTCTTAGAATTCTTAAGCTCTTTGGAAATGAAGACGCTACTCATGTTGCCACAACTGTAGGACCAGAGCAGGAATATTTTATTGTTGACCAGAAGCTTTACAGTCAGCGCAAAGACCTCCGCATGACAGGACGCACTTTGTTTGGCGCAAAACCTTCAAAAGGCCAGGAAATGGATGATCAGTATTTTGCCGCCCTTAATCCTCGCATTGTTGAATACATGGAAGATTTGAACGATACTCTCTGGAAGTACGGAATTCTTTCAAAGACAGAACATAACGAAGTTGCTCCGGCTCAGCATGAAATGGCTCCAATATTCACAACTACAAACCTTGCCGCTGACCAGAATCAGCTTACAATGGAAGTTATGAAGAAAGTTGCGCGTCGCCACGGTCTTGTCTGCCTTCTTCACGAAAAGCCTTTTGCAGGTCTTAACGGAAGCGGAAAGCACAACAACTGGTCTATGTCCACAAACCTTGGTGAAAACCTTCTTGAGCCAGGAAAGACTCCAGAGAAAAACGCGCAATTCCTTTTGTTCCTTACAGCCGTAATCAAGGCTGTAGATGAAAATCAGGACTTGCTAAGAATTTCTGTTGCTTCCGCAGGAAACGATCACCGCCTTGGAGCAAATGAAGCACCGCCTGCAATTATTTCAATGTATCTTGGCGACGAGCTTTATGCTGTTCTTGAGTCTATAAAGGACGGAAAGCCTCTTGGTGAGCATGGAGCGCAGAAGATGACAATTGGAGTTGACGTTCTTCCGCCGATTCCAAAAGATTCAACTGACCGCAACAGAACTTCTCCGTTCGCTTTCACTGGAAACAAATTCGAATTCCGTTCATGCGGATCTTCACTTTCAATTTCCGGTCCGAATACAACATTGGATTCAATCGTCGCATATACTCTCAAGGAGTTTGCAGACGAGCTTGAAAAGGCAACTGACTTTGATGCTGCTCTTGCTGAGCTTATCAAACGTGAAGTTACAAAGCACTGGAAAGTTATCTTCAACGGAAACGGTTACGATTCAAGCTGGATTGATGAAGCTGAAAAACGCGGACTTTTGAACCTTCGCACTCTTCCTGATGCAATGGCTCATTATCTTGATTCCAAGAACGTCAAGCTCTTTACAGAAATGGGTGTTTATACAGATATTGAAATGAACAGCCACTATGAAATCAAGCTTGAAAAATACGCGCAGATTCTGAATATTGAAGTTCAGACAATGCTTGAAATGATTAGCAAGGATATTCTTCCTGCCGCATTTAAGTACATGGATTCAGTAAGCAAGACTGCAATTGATCTCAAGGCTGTTGTTCCTGGAGCAAAGGCAAGCGCGCAGTCAGAACTTCTTTCTAAACTGGATACTCTTGTAAACAGCTTGGCAGAAAAAGCCGCAAAACTTGACAAGCTCCACGAAGCTGCCCAGAATGCCGGTGACTGCATGAAAATTGCCCGCGCTTATGTTGATTCAGTTATTCCTGCGATGACAGAAGCCCGCGATGTTGCCGATGCAATTGAGCCTTTGCTTGGGGAAGAATACAAGCCGTTCCCAGGCTACGAGGATTTGCTTTTTAGAGTGTAAATTTATTGAATAGTATTTTATCTCCTTAAAAACACACATTTCCCCGGTATGGTTTTTCTGTGCCGGGGATTCTTGTTTTTAATTTCCATGTTTTTGTGCTATAATTTTACGCATGAAATTCAATAAGATATTTGTTTTTCTTTTAGTTTTTTGCGGTTTGCTTATTTCTTGCGATGCCTTTGATGAGGACGATGAAAATTCTGTCGGGGGGGGCAAAGCTACTTCCTATGATATGCAGATTTTCAATCTTGTGAATGCGCATAGAAAACAAAAAGGGCTTGCGGCTCTTAAATTTGATGATGACATTTTCAATCAGTGCTGCATTCATTCAAAAAACATGTCAACTGGCAAAACTGCATTTGGGCATGATGGCTTTGATGATAGGGTTAAAAATCTGACACCTTGGTGTTGGGCTGCTGAAAACGTTGCGTTCAACTATTCCACAAAGCCGGAAGATGTTGTAAATATGTGGCTTAATAGTTCGGGGCATAGAGCTAATATTGAAAGCACTCAGGCAACGCATTCCGCAGTGAGCGCAGTTAAAAATTCAGAAGGCGCATGGTATTACACGCAAATTTTTATAAAAAGGTAAAACTCTACAGGAGAAAAGCTTTATGAAAAAGCCTAAGGTTTCTGTTTGCATTCCGGTTTACGGAACGGAAAAAGTTCTAAGAAAATGTCTTGACTCTGTGGCGATGCAGGATTTTGCTGAAAAGGAAATTGTTGTTGTAAGCGATGCTTCATATGGAGTCAATGAAAAAGGCGAGGATGCAAAAAAAATCGTAAAGAAGTTTGCCAAGGAAACAAAAGTTCCGGTTGTGTTCAAGGAGCATTTGAACAACCTTGGAATTCTTGAAACTAGGCGCGACTTGCTTTCGTTTTCCAGCGGCGATTTTATTTTTTATATTGACAGCGATGACTATCTGGAAGGAAGCAACGCAATTTCATTTTTGTACAATGAAGCGCAACGCACAAATGCCGACATAGTAAATTCCACAGCCATTGCAGTTACAGAAAATCCTGAAAAAAATTCAGCGCAGCAAGAGCATCTTCAGAAAAAAATAGGCAAGATAACTTTGGGCGAGCTTTCTGGAAGTCAGATTTCAGAAGACTGCTTTGTAAACTGCAAGCACTGCGGTTTTTTGTGGGGCAAGCTTATAAAAAGATCTTTGATGGAAAAAGCGTTTTCTTTTATTCCGTTTACAGAATGCACCATGGCGGAAGATCTTTGCCTTTACTTTTTTCTTTCGGTTTTTGCAAAAAAATATTTTGGAGTGCAGGAACGCTTTTACAGATATTCCGTGGATTCAGGAATTTCAAGTGCGCAGTCGATTACGGACATTGGGCGGTGGCAGCGTGTGTGTTCCGCGGCATCGGCGTTTGTTCCAGTTGTGCAGTTTATACAGTCTCCAGAAGGAGCTTGTCTTAGCAGTTCTTTGGTGGAAAGCATGAAGGCGGCTTGTAATAATTTTGTGGCGAATAATTTAAAGCAGCTTGAACAGCGTGTTGTGCCGGAACTTAAAGAGCAGGCATATAGTCTTCTTTGCGAATACTGGGGCGAAGACTATGTAAAAACAATTGAGCGTGCAATAGAAGTGCAAAAATAAATTTTATAAAAATATATATTGACATTTTTTTTTCAGAATGGTAGAACTAAAACATCAGTTGACAACGGAGTCACAGATTGCCTTGGGCAGTTTGTGGCTTTTTTTGTTTTAAACTGAATTATAATTTGTTAAAAGCGACAATGGTGTCGGTTAAGAGATTCCGCAGTGGAATTCTCTTGTCGGTATCACTGTCGCTTTTTTTATTTTCATTACCGTCTTTTTAGACAAGGGGTTTTTATGGAAGATGTAATGCAAGCTGTTCAAAGCGTCTCCAAGGATTTATGGGGCGTATGGTTCTTGCTTGGCGCTGCCCTCGTATTCTGGATGCAGGCAGGATTCGCAATGGTTGAAACCGGTTTTACACGCGCAAAAAATACCGGCAACATTATTATGAAAAACCTGATGGACTTCTGTATTGGTACAGTTGTTTTCATCCTTATTGGTTTTGGTCTTTTCCTTGGTGAAAATATGCTTTTTGGTTTTCTGGGAAAACCGAACTGGCAGATATTTACAGACTATGCAAACTTTGACTGGTCTGGATTTGTATTCAACCTTGTATTCTGCGCTACAACAGCGACAATTGTTTCTGGCGCGATGGCAGAACGCACAAAGTTTCTTTCATACTGTGTTTATTCAGCTGTAATTTCAGCAGTAATTTATCCGATTGAAGCTCACTGGACCTGGGGCGGCGGCTGGCTTGCTCAGCTTGGATTCCACGACTTTGCAGGTTCAAACTGTATCCACATGGTTGGCGGTATCTGCGCTTTGATTGGTGCTACAATGGTAGGTCCTCGCATTGGAAAGTTTACAAAGAACGCTGATGGTTCTATAAAGGTAAACGCTTTCCCTGGACACAATATTCCGATTGGTGCGCTTGGCGTGTTCATCTTGTGGTTGGGTTGGTACGGATTCAACGGTGCGGCTGCAACTTCTGTTCCGCAGCTTGGAAGCATCTTTGTTGCTACAACAATTGCTCCGGCTCTTGCAACAGTTACTTGTATGATTTTTACTTGGATAAAATTCGGCAAGCCTGATGTTTCAATGTGCTTGAACGCTTCTTTGGCTGGTCTTGTTGCAATCACAGCTCCGTGTGATGTTGCGGATGCTTTGGGTGCTTCAATCATTGGTATTGTTGCAGGTCTTTTGGTTGTATTTGGAGTTTGGTTCTTGGACAACAAGCTCCATGTAGATGATCCTGTTGGTGCTGTTGCCGTTCACTGCTTTAATGGTATCTGGGGAACAATTGCGGTTGGACTTTTTGCAAGCCCTTCAGTTCCTGGATATTCACTTGCAAACAAAGCTGGCGAGCAGATTTCAGGACTTTTCTACGGCGGCGGACTTGAATGTCTTGGACTTCAGCTTCTTGGAATGGTCTGCACAATCGCCTGGACTGTTGTAACAATTACTATTTTGTTCTTCTTAATCAAGAAGATTTTTGGATTGCGTGTATCTGCGGAAGAGGAAATCATCGGTCTTGATAAGCTTGAGCATGGTCTTGATTCAGGTTATGCAGGATTTATGACACCTTACAGCACAGAAGAAATTGCCGAAGCTGCTGAAGCTGGCGTTGCAATTCCAATGCATGAAGCTGTTCCTGTTGTTGCTCCTGCCACAACACCTTCTTCTAAGGATGCCGCGGTTCACAAGGTTGTAATCATAACACGCCAGAACAAGTTCAATGCTCTTAAAGCTGCCATGAACTCCATTGGCGTAACTGGAATGACAGTTATAAATGTTATGGGCTGTGGAATGCAGAAAGGCGCAAGCGAATACTACCGCGGTGTTCCAGTTGAAATCAACCTGCTGCCGAAAATCAAGGTAGAGATTGTTGTTTCAAAGGTTCCTGTAGCAACTGTTGTGGAAAGCGCAAAGAAAGCCTTGTATACAGGACACATCGGAGACGGAAAGATTTTCGTTTACCCTGTTGAAAATGTAATCAAGGTTCGCACTGGTGAATCTGGATACGATGCACTTCAGGATGAAGAGTAGCGTTTAGCTGAATAAGGCAGGCTTGGAGAATGAGGAACGCTCCAAGTCTGTCTTAGTTTTAAATGTAAAATCCGCGGAGCAATCCGCAGGTTATATGCCGGCCGTTTGCTGTATTTGTAACCCCGCAGCGGATGGCCGGTTTCTTTTTGTAGGGGATAAAACCCTCTACTTCGAAAGCGGGGTTTTCTCCACTCCAAGCCTCCCTTCTTTCCCGGCATCGCTTAGGGCTGTCGCTCTAAGAACCCACTGTTTTGCACTTACTTATAAAAAGTGTCATTATTGGGATAGAGCCCTGTGATATTTCTGAAAGAAGTCCGATTGATAATCTTTTGTAAAATTTCAATAGATTGCCGTATCATGTGCGGCAATGACATTTTAAGACTTATTGGACATCCCCGTGACAAAGGCTATTCCCATGCTTTTGTATAAACAGTGCCGTTTATTGTGCCGCCGTTGCAGTAGATGTTTGCGCCTGCGTTATTTTTTGCTGTAGTATTGCCGTTCATGTAATTACTTATGTAACTGTCTATTTCCATAGTTGCGCCGCTTGCATCTTTTAGGAACAGATTTGCATCTGACTGTTCTATTAAAACAGCTCCGCCATATCCGTTAGCGTCATCTGTGCTTTTTGAAGTTACGCTGTTATTATAAAACTTTGTGTTCTGCAAAGTAAGTGAGCTTGGCTTTGTTTCTTTTGTGTTGCTGTCATAATATGATTTTATGCTGATTGCGCCTCCACCAAGTTTTTTGAAAGCTTCTGTGCCTTCACTTCCTGGATTATAACCACCAGCCTTATTGCCTGTGAATGTGCTGTCTGTGATTTTTACACTTCCGCCTTGAATAAATATTGCGCCGCCTCTTCTTGCATAATATCCGCCGTTAGAAGTGCACGTATTGCTGTCGAACGTTGAATCCTCAATTTCAAGAATTCCATTGTCATTGTTCATTATTGCGCTGCCTCTATTTGCTGTGTTGCCTTTAAATGTTGTATTGGTTATATGGCATGAACCGGAATTTTCTATCGCTGCGGCGTTTGACATTAAATCTCCATCACCGTTGCTTTCAAAATTGCATGAAACAACTTCCACTTGCGCTCCGTTTTCTATTCGTATGCATTCAGAGAAAGATACATTGCCTTTTTTTGTGCTTGTGTTATTATAAAAAGTGCAGTTTTCAACAAGAAGTGTTCCGCCGCTTTTTACATATATAAGGCTTATTCCTTGGTTTGACATGGACATTCCATTTATATAGCATTGCTTTAAAATTACAGTTGCTCCGTCATCTACACAGATTAGAGCTCCGTCAAGCGTAGAAGTAGTTCCAACCGTGCTTGAAGCTGTAAATGTAAGATTGTTTATTTCAAGGATTGTGGAGCTTCCGCTTACATTGAAAAGCTTTATCTGGCCGCCCTCTGTTGTAAGAGTTTGGTTGTCGTCCGTGCTTTGCTGAACTTTTCCGCCGTTGCCTCTTATAATTTTTGTGCCGGAAGTTATGTTTGTAAGCTGATTGTTTTCTGATGAAGCTTGATTTGTGCTTACAGAAGAATCTGCGCCCATAAAAATATATGAGTTTCCGTCTGATTCGCAAGCTGTTTTTAGTTCTCTTGCATCAGCTGAAATATTGTAGATTTGGCAGTCTTTTTTCTTTAAATTTACTTGGCAATCAGAATCTTGTCCTGCTGTTACTTTTGCTTCTTCTGTTCCAAAATATAAAAGAACATCTTTGCTGGACATCCAGCCTTCTACTTCTACTGTGTATGTGGCAGGCTCAAGTTCGTCAAATACAATTACCCCCCCCCGTCTCGTCGGTTTCTGTGTTTATGGTTTCTTCCTTTATGATTTTTTCGCCTAGCAAAAGCCTTACCGTGAATGAATCAACATCGCCATGTCCCGATGAATAAAGCGCGCGAGAAGAACTTGGCAGAACAACCCGGACAGAACCGCCTTCGCTTCCAGATGACATATTCATGCAGGAAACAAACGCGAGCAATAACGCTGGTAAAATTGAAAACGCAAATTTTTTCATAATTCCCCCTATAAAGAAAACTGTTAAAATAACCTATTATCATTCTATATCAAATTCCTGCTGATTTCCATTTTTTGCAGAAAATTCTTTAAATTTTTATAGATTTTTGCATAAGTGGAGGTTTTAGGATGGAATGTAAAATTTTTCCATAGTTTTTACTGAGTTTAAATAAAAACTATGTAGATTTATAAAGTTTTTGCTGAAATACAATAAAAACTTTTTATTTGTTTGCTTTTTTTATTTCTCAAAAATGAAAAAATGGGAAATGAAAATGGGTTTTAATAGCTTTTTTGCAGAATTACATTTTGCAAGGGGCCTGACATGTACACGACAGGGGGTCTTGCAAGCATTTGTTAGGGGGTGTTACAAGCATACGACAGCAGGACTGCCGTGTGCTTGTAATTGAAAATTATTCATCTGCTTCTGTAGCGCCGTTATAACCTTCTGTGGAAAATCCGATTGTTGTATTTATAGATGCTGCGACGAATGAAATACTGTTCAAATCAACAACAGAACTTGAGTCTATGGCAAACTTGTAAAGATTTACATTTACAACTCTGTTGTGCTTAAAGAATCCGCCTGTTTTTTTGTTATCATAGTCTGGAAGTATAAGATTTGCGCCGCTGTCTGCTATTGTAAGTTCCTTTGGTTTTATTGCAACAAAACGGCGCGGACCATAAAAATGAGAGTTTCGTTGTGAATAATTAGGGATATATAAGCTTACTCCGCTTTTGAAGTTTTTTAAAAATTCTATAGCAGTCTTATTAGTTGTAGATGAATTTATAAGGTTTGTTGGAGCAGTTCCTTTTGTATAAATAGTTCTTGCGGATTCAGTCCAGCCAGTTTTTGCAGAGACTTTAAATCCGTTTGAAGTGCTGTAAAGCCTTAAAATTGCTCCGCGGCTATAAAGAGTATTTGTGCTTTCATTTGTTAAATAGGCATCAGTAACATATTTTTCGCCATTCTGTGAAACCAGCACGTAAACATAGCCGTCGTAATGAATGACTATGTCTGTTATTTGTCCGTCGTCTACGCCTATGTCTTGTGTGGACTGCGGATTTCCTATTGTTGTTATTGTAAAGGAATCGTTTTGTCCTTCAATTTTGGCGCGCTGAAGATATGAAGTTCCGACATTTGTATATGCAATGTAAAGCTCTGTTCCACTTGCGGCAAATGCTGTGTATTGTGCATTCGGATAAATTGAAAGTCCTGAAAGTGTGCAAGGAGTTGAATAATTTGTATCTGAGTTTATTTTGTTTGCTTCGTTTATAAAATAAAATCCGCTTGAAGAATATGCTCCAAGCCAAAGTGAATCATTTATAGTGTCGTAGTAAATGTAGTCAGTTATAGGCTTAACATTATCGCCATTTATTTCGATTCCGGCTTTTGCAGGTTGTTGTTCTTGTGTAAATATATAAAATTCAAATGATGAGCTTCCGCTTTTTCCTACAGAGAATTGCGTTCCGTTTATATCTTCTGCTCCAAGCCTAGCTTGTGTTGATGACATAGATGGTGTTGAATCTACGGAATTTACAAAATCTGTGTATCCTCTGTAGTCTGTAAGCACATAATAATCCGAGTTGAATACTTTTCCTTTATTGCCTGCTAGAATAAGTGTAATCGGGCAGTTTTGGGTTTCGCCGGCTGTAACTTCTACTTCTGCGCTGTTGCGGGCAAGGAATGTTCCGTCATGCTGTCTTGCCGTAACAACTATTTTGTATGTTCCAGGTTCTAGCTCGTCAAATACAAAATCGCCCCCCCCGGTGGATTCCGATGACAGGGTTTTTAGTGTTTTGTCGCCTTGCATAAGGCTTACTTCATATAAAGGATTATCTTTTGAAAGTGTATAAATTCCGCGCGAACCGCTTTCTGGCAAGGTAACACGGATTGCTCCTTCTTTGCCGCTAGAGCCGTCAATATTCATGCAGGAAGCAAATGCAAGAAGCAGCGGAAATAATGCAAGCGCAAGTTTCTTTGTATTCATAAAAATCCTCCAGTTAGTAAAATGCTGAATATGCTATAAGAAAAAGCGCGTCAATTCGCCAAGTTGAGCGTAAAAGGAATCGGACTGCGCGATTTTACAATCGCTTGCCATCGCTCAAAACGGCTCTGTTGCCACTTTCTTTTTCTTACCGCATATTTATTTTTTTGTTAAATATGTCTTATTTTATTTTTTTTCTGTATCGAATATTTGTTCAATCTATGTTATTATTCTATTGAGTTTATGTGGAAAAATCCAGTAAAAAAAAATGTCTATGAATGCATTTTTTCGTTCAAGGATTCAAGAGTTTCAAAAATAATTTTCTTATTTATATTTAGTTGCTGAGCCAGTAAAATAAAATCGTCTTTGTTGATTTTTTCCAAGTCGTAATGCGTGCCGATTTTCATTGACATTTTCTTTGTTAAAGACGGAAAGGCTTTTGTAGAAACAACATCGTAAATTGGAGAGAGCCTTGCATTCCCCTTTTTGTCATAAAGAATTGAATAGTTTTTTGCATGGGCATCGCAGTTTCCAATAAGGTAGTTAAAAAGAATTTCAGTTATAAAAAAACGCAAATCAATAATCGGCATAACGGAATGAAGTTTCAGCAAGTCATAAATTTCTTTGATTCCAGGACCGCCGTCAGACTGATATTTGTTTTCCGGCATAATTCCAAGAGCCTGGCACATATCTTCCTGATGAAGTCTTGTGATTTTCCCGTTCTTTATAATGCGGTCATATCGCTGGACTATAAAAACATCTTTTCCTGCGATTTTTTCAAGCCTTGATTCCGGCGCATTTAAGCCACATTTTTTTGCAAGCTGCATACAGTCATATTCATTTTGCGCTAATGTGGAAAGATTTCCTTCTCGTGTCGGCTTTAAAATATGGGTTGAAGGCGCGCCGTTTAAAGGCAAATACCACTGGTTTTCAAAAAATGCCAACGAAAGTTTTTCCTGTGCGCCGGCAAGAGAAAGTCTAAGCTTGTCATCAGCTTTGAGAAACGGTCTTTGTGGAATATTTAAAACAAAATCTTCTAGTTGTTCCGCTGAAAGTTTTTCGTAGTTTGAACTGTTTAGTTCGTATTCAGTTTTAATATTTTTTGGATTAAAATCGTCATCTGCAATTGTTATGAATCCTGCGCATTCCTGACCTATGGCTTCAAGGAGCTTAATGTCGCTGAGTTCTGAAATATGGAGATAATCGGCAACTCTTTTCCTTATAAATTCTTCTGGAAGCAGTCCTGAAAAAAATGGAAGGCATTCTTTCTGCGAAAATTCTCCTTTTTTAAGCGGAAGGGAAAGAGAAATAGCCTTTGAATCTGGAGATGAAAGATATTCTTCTATATAATAGAATGCAATTTCTCTGTTTTCCGTAGTGAACAATTCCCCGCATTTTTTTTCTCCAAAATAAACATTCAGCTTCATTCGTTATCCTCGCGGTTTGTCAAAGAAATGTTTATTCCAAGAATTTGGAGGCAATTTATTACTTTTCCGATGTGAAGAGTTTCTTTGCCGTTTTCAAGCTCGGAAAAAAAACGGTTTCCAACATTGCACATTGCGGCGCATTCAGACTGGGTAAGCCCTAATGATTTTCTGCGTTTTTTTACAACTTCTGAAATATCGGTGATAGAGTTTATTATCATAACGGCAATTATAGAATTCCCGAACGGTAAAATCTATGTATTTTGAAGGTAATTTAAATCTTTTGTTACCGTTCGGGAAGATTTTTAGCAAAGAAAAGCGGATAATGACATTCAGATATAAAACTGTTATTATTTTATTGAGTTTATGGGGAAAAATCCAGTGAAAAAAAATGGTTTTGTGCTAAAGGCAGCGGTTCCGCTTGCAGTTCTTTTTGCGGCGGGAATTTTGTTTCTTGTGCGCATTGTTTCTGGTATTTCTATTCATGGTGCGGAATTTGAAGGCGAAGACAGAAATTATCATATTCTTGTTGTTGGGCAGGCGGACAGTTCTGTTTTTCTTAATCAGATTTTTGAAGGCGCAAAAAGCTTAAGTCAAGACTATAGCGCGCTTGTGGAATTAAAATCCCCGGATTCTCTTGCGGAAAATATTTCACTTCAGTCTTTAATTGACTACGGCTCTTTTGTAAATGCGGACGGAATCATTGCCTATGTAAGTTCTTCATCACTTCCGTTTGAATCAGTAAGCCGCATAGACGGCACGGAGATTCCTGTTATAACAATCGGGCATTATCTTGCAGAAAATCCGCAGATTTCTTTTATAGGAAGCAACTATTCAAACCTTGGGCGCAGAATCGGCATTGAATCAGAAGAACTTTTTGAGCCGAGCGGAAAAGCATATATTGTTATAAGCGGAATTTCTGGAAGTCCCAACCACAGCAATCTTTTAAACAGCCTCATGGATTATTACAGGGTCAAGGGAATTTCAAATTTTGAAGTGTTTGACAAGTCTCTCAAGGAAAACAGAAAAAGCGTGGAAGAAATTCTTTTGCACGAAAAAACTGACTGTTGCGCTGTTGTCTGCCTTACAGAAGAAGATACTATTATGGTTCTTCAGCTTGTTGCGGCTTCTTCTGCTTCCGGACGCATAAAAATCTTAGGCTATGGTGAAAATGAAACTGTATCCATGTATCTTGAAAAAGGAATTCTTTCCAAGCTTGTTTCGTTCAATTTTAACAAAATCGGCAGAACGGCGATGACGGAGCTTTTTGAATACAGAAACAAAGGCTATGCGAACAGCTACATTACAGCTGACCTTCAGGTAAGGAGGGCAGAAAAAAAATGAAGTTTGCGGAAAACAAAAGCCTTCGATGGAAAATAATGGCAAGCATAGTTGCCGCTTTTCTTATAATGAGCGCGAGCCTTGCGCTTACAATTCTGATGGAGCATTATGTTTTGAAATCCGTGGGTGAATCCTACAAGTCAAATTCCGAGCTGAATGTGTTTGCAAATGATTTGTCGCGGCTTGAAAATTCACTTGAACTTTACATTGAATACAGAACGTTTGAAAGCATTGACGCTTACTATGCAAGTTCAGCCAGAGTGGAAGATCTTTGCGATGCGATGCAGGATTCTCCTTCTACAAATGAAGTGCGTCAGAAAGAATATGTTGTGAATCAGCTTGCGCAGTCTTTTCTATATTATAGCTCTAAAGCAGTTGCGGAGCGAAGGGCAAATAGCACAAGCGGAAATTTTTATTTGCAGAGTCTTGAATGCTACAGGTTTCTTTTGGAGGAAATTCAAAAGCTCAATATTCTTTATATGCAGAACAACGCCGAGTTTTACGCCGCGGACAGAAACAATATAAATTTACTTTTTAAAGTTTATGCGGTTTTCTTTGCGCTTTTCTTTGTTTTTATTCTTGCCTTGCTGAATCTTCTTATCGGAAAAATCACACGGCCTCTTGCGGAAATTTCTTCGGTTGCGCTACGTGTGGCTCAGCAGAATTTTGATGTTCCGCTTTTTAACAAGAAGTCTCATGATGAAATTGGAAATATCTGCCGAGCTTTTGACAGAATGATAATCAGCATAAGAGAATACATAGACAAAATCTGGGAAAAAGCCAGAACAGAAAATGAGCTTAGGGAACGCCAGATGGAAATGCAGGCTCTTTATGCGGATGCCCAGCTAAAGGCGTTTCAGAGCCAGATAAATCCGCATTTTTTGTTTAACACATTGAATACAGGTGCGCAGCTTGCAATGATGGAAGGCGCGGATAGAACTTGTTTTTTTATTGAGCAGACTTCGGATTTTTTTAGATATAACATTGCGCAAAAAGAGGACGCTTCAATTGATGATGAGCTTGGGCTTGTGGACAGTTTTGTTTACATTATGAAAGTTCGTTTTGGAAAAAGGCTTGAGTTTGTAAAAAAAATTCCCGAGCATAAATTTTCCCAAAGACTTCCTGCAATGACTTTGCAGCCGCTGGTTGAAAACTGTATTCAGCATGGCTTGCAAAATTCCATGGGCAAAGTTTTTCTTTCTGTAAAGGAAACAGATGGATTTGTTGAAATTCTTATTGGCGACAACGGATCTAAATTTGATTCTGGCGTTCGTGAGGAAATTTTAAAGGCTGCAAAAAGTGGTGGAATAAAATCTCCTTCTCCAAAAGAAAATTCTTTGGGAAATAAAGACGGAGAGCATACGGGTATTGGGCTTATAAATGTTTTTTCGCGGCTTAGAATTTATTTTCACCGTGATGATGTTTTTGATATTTTTTCTAGAGATGATTCAGAAATGAAGTTTTTAATCAGGATTCCAAATGTATAATATTTTAACTTGTGATGACGAGCAGATTATGATTGATTCGCTTCAGTTTATAATCAAAAAAAATTTTGAAGGGCAGGTGAATTTATTTTCCGCATTGTCTGGAAGTGATGCGGTTTCTATTGTGAGCCGGGAAAAAATCGACATAATTTTTATGGACATAAATATGCCGGGTATGAGCGGACTTGATGCGATAAGCTGCATAAAAAGTCTTAAGCCTTCCGCAGTGATTATTGTCTTGAGCGCATTTGACAAATTTCAGTATGCGCAGGAAGCCATGAACATTGGAGCGTACAAATATATTACAAAGCCCGTGAACCGCAGCATTGTGATTCAGACTGTGCGTAATGCCATGAACCTTGTTGACGAGCGCAACGGAACAAATTCTGGAAATCTGGAGCTTCAGAAAAAACTGGACATTGTCTATCCGATGATTGAAAGTGATTTTATTTATTCGTGCATTTTCAGCAAGGCAAAGAACGAGGATTTTCAAAGTTATCTTGACTATTTCAACATGAAAGTTGATGATTTCTTTTTTGCCTGCATAGAAGTTCCAGATTCTGAAAAAAATATATACGAGGCTTGCTCTAAAGTCAGAAAAATTGTTTCGCAAAAGTTCAAGTGCTTGGCCGGCTTGTTTATGACAAACCGAATCGCTGTTTTTGTTTCTATGGAAAATTCTGCGGAAAGTTTGCAAGATGATTTTCATTCTGCGGTCAAGGAAATATTTACACTTTTGACTTTGGAAATCGGGCAGAAGCTTCGGGCTGGAATAAGCAACGTTTGCGGCGAGCTTGAAGAAGTTTCTGAATGCTGCAAAGATGCGATTCAAGCCTTGAACAGAACTTCGCCGGATGGAGAACTTTTGTTTGCAGATGAGCTTTTGAATTTTTCTAGCGGAGATGAAAAAATTCAGGAACTGCATGAGCGTATTTTAAATCGCTTAAAATTAGGAGATGCTGCCGGAGTTCAGTTTTTGGCGGAGCTTTATGTTGGAGAACTTTATGAACAGAATTTTCCGCTGGACAAAACAAAAGGAAATGTTTTTGAAGTTTTGATTGAAGCAAAAAAAATTGCAAAGTCCGCAGACTCTTCCTGGAAAAATGCTGCGTTTGAAAATATTTTTTCCGACTTGAGCAAGATTGATTCCAAGACTGAACTTTTGGTTTTTTTTAAGAACAGGCTTTCTGAATGCGCGGCTTTTATTTGCAATTCAAAAGAAGAAAAAGAAAATCCGCTTATAAAAAAAGTTTTTGGATATATTCAGGAACATATCGCTGAAAATTTTTCACTTGATGACGCGGCTTCTTTTGCAGGCGTAAGTTCTTTTTATTTGAGCAAACTTTTCAAAGAAGAAACCGGCGAAACTTTTATAAACTATGTGACAGACAGGCGGCTGGAAAAAGGCCGGATCATGCTTTGCGAAACCGAGCTTTCTATAAAAGAAATTTCTGCGGAAATCGGTTACAACGATCAAAATTATTTCAGCAGAATTTTTAAGAACAAGTTTGGAATTTCGCCTACTGATTTTAGAAACACAAATAGAAATTCGGAGTCATTATGAAAAAAATTTTTTTAATTTTTGCAGTTTTACTTGCATTTGTTTTTGCCGGATGCGCAAAGAATAAAAGAACTTTTTCCGTGCAGAAGCAGAACTCTTTTGTAGATGAGAAAAAAACAACAATTGGATTTTCCATAGATACGCTTGCAATTGAGCGATGGCAACGGGACTTGGATGTTTTTATGGCACGCGCAAGAGATTTCGATGCGGACGTTATTGTTCAGAATGCAGGTAACAATGTTGAGGTTCAAAAAAAGCAGCTCATGTATCTTTTGGATAAAAATGTGGATGTGATTGTTGTTCTAGCAAAAGTCGCAGATTCTCTTAAAGATGAAATTGAAAAAATCCGCGCAAAAAATATTCCTGTCATTGCCTATGACCGCCTGATTTTGAACACAAAAATTGATTTGTATATTACGATTGATTCTGGGCAAGTTGGCGTGATTATGGGAAAAGAACTTCAGCGTATTGCGCCCTTGCGTAACTGGCTTTGCATACTTGGACCGCAAGAAGATTACAACATGAAAATGCTTTTGCGCGGACTTAACGGAACTATAAAAAATTCTTTGCCGATTATAAATGAAATTTTTTACACTCAGGACTGGAACTATGATTTGTCTCGGCAGAAAATGGTTGACGTTATTACAAGCGGAAAAATTCCGGGAGCGATTATCTGCGGAAACGATGCAGTTGCGGACAGCGTGATTTCTGTTTTGCAGGCTTACTATCCGGACAAGCATATTCCGATTTGCGGACAAGATGCTGACATTGCCGCTTGCCAAAATATTGTGCGCGGACTTCAGGACTTTACAGTTTACAAGCCGATTGTGGAACTTGCCAGAACTGCCGCTGAAATTTCTGTGAGAGTTGCACGCGGAGAAAAAATCCAGTCGCTTTCTAATTTAAAATCAATCGACAATAAGTTTGCGGAAATTCCTGCGATTCTTTTAAAGCCTGTGCTGGTTACGAAAAGCAACATGGACGATGTTATAATTGATTCCGGTTTTCACACTTATGGTGAAGTTTACATGGAATAGTTTTATAGATATAATTGTTGCAAAAAGGAAAATTTGGGGTTCAAATGAAAGTTGTTACAAAAGCTGAACTTGATGAATGTTTTGATTATATAAATAAATGCCGCGAGGAAGTTGCAAAACGTGTTGTTGGTCAGAAAGATGTTGTGGACGGAATTATTACAGCGCTGATTGCAGGCGGTCATGTTCTTCTTGAAGGTGTCCCGGGGCTTGCAAAGACATTGGCGGTAAAAACTTTTGCGGATGTTTCAGGACTTGAATACAAAAGAATTCAGTTTACGCCGGATCTTCTTCCTGCTGATGTTAGTGGAACGCTGATTTATGAACAAGGCACTGGAAAATTTTCTGTTAGAAAAGGACCTGTGTTTTCAAATCTTGTTCTTGCGGACGAAATAAACCGCGCGCCGGCAAAAGTTCAGTCTGCTCTGCTTGAGGCTATGGCGGAGCATCAGGTTACAATCGGGGAAACAACTTACAAGCTGAACGAGCCTTTTTTTGTTCTTGCCACACAAAATCCGATTGAGCAGGAAGGAACTTACAGTCTTCCAGAAGCTGAGCTTGACCGTTTCTTGCTTAAGCTTCTTATTTCATATCCTACGCCGGAAGAAGAAATTTCAATTATAAAATCCGAAGGCAGGGCGAATGAAATTCCTGTGAACAAAGTTTTTTCCGCCATCGCTCTTCAAAAATGCCGGGACGCTGTGGATGCAGTTACTGTTGCTGACAAAATGCTTGCCTACATAGTTTCAATTGTAAATTTTACAAGAGCCGATGTCGCATTAAAAATGAACCGCCGCAATGATATTCAGCGTTACATTTCATTTGGTGTTTCTCCACGCGCTGGAATTGCTCTTTTAAGATGCGCAAAAGTCCACGCTCTTTTTGAAAACAGAAGCTTTGTTCTTGCAGAAGATGTTCAGGCTGTTGCAAAGCCGGTTTTAAGACATAGGCTTGTTTTGAACTATGAAGCCGCTGCGGACAATATTTCTGCGGACAGCTTGATTTCAAAAATCATAGACTTGATGCCAGTTCCATGAAAAACGACATAAGCCGCCGCGCTTCACTTTTGCATTTATCTTCTCTTTCTCTTGCTGAAAAAATGAAAAGCGGTTCATTCCGTTCGCTTTACCGTGGACGCGGAATTGAATTCAGCGGAGTCCGTGAATATCTACGAGGCGATGATGTGCGTGCAATTGACTGGAATGTTACGGCAAGAATGGGAAAACCTTTTGTAAAAGTTTTTGAAGAAGAACGTGAACTCGATGTCTTTATAGTTGCCGACGCTTCTCTTTCAATGTGCGTGGGAACAAGCCAGCAGACAAAAATTGAAAAAGCAATGGAGTGCGCTTCTCTTTTAACGCTTGCTTCATTTTATAATTCAAGTCCTGTTGGCGCCGTTGTTTTTGACGGTGAGCTAGAATTCTTTTGTTCTCCTGAATCTGGAAAAAAACATTCGCTTATGCTTTTGTCCCATTTTGAGCTTGACAGAAAAAAACAAAAGGCTGGTTCTGTTCTTGACAGCGCGCTTAGGGGTGCAGAAAAGCTTTTAAAGAAAAGAAGCCTTGTCTTTGTTATTTCTGATTTTAGGGCTGCGGAATGGCATGCTTCTTTTGCGCGTCTTTGCCAGAAAAATGATGTCATTGCAATAAATATAGTTGATTCTTCTGATGACAATATTCCTTCCGTTGGCTCTGTTCTTTTTGCAGATCCAGAAACAGGATACGAAGCAGTTCTTCCGACTTCAAGTCAGAAATTTATCCGCGGATGGAGAGAAGAAAATGAGCAGCGCAAGGAAAACTGGTTTAAAGAATGCGTGCGCCACGGAGGAATTCCTTTGTTTATAAGCACTGTTCAAGATCCTGCTGCAGAACTTATAAAATTTTTCAGCAGCAGGCACAGACATTCATTTTAGGAAAATGGCATGAAGAAAAATCTTTGCTTTGTTTTTAGCTTGTGCTTTTTTATTCAGTTTTTAGTTGCTCAGAATCCAAATGAAAATACAGCGGCTTTTGGAACGCAAGTTATGGTTCCGCGCGATGTCTTTATTGGCGACAGCGGACAGATTCAGTATTCGTTCAGAACGCCTATAGATTTTTTTTCTTTTGCAGATCCGTCAATGATAAAAGATGAAGTTCTTTCACTGAATATTTCTTCAAGTGATTTTTTAGAAAATCCGGACGACTGCCTTGTTACAAAATCGGTTCTTGTTAGAAACGGCGTAAATTACAACCTTTACATAACGATAATTCCTTGGAAAACTGGAACAATAAAATTTAAGGAATTCAGCTTGGAAAAATTCTGCCACGGGCAAAACAGCGGCAAGGAAAATGTTGACTTTAGAATTCAGCTTGCGCCGGTTACAATTCTTTCGCTTGTAGAAAAACTTGAAGTAAAAAATTTAAAGTCTCCGCAGGCTCCTCTTTTGCTTCCAAATACAAATTATTTTTTGTGGATTGCAGGCTTTTTAGTCGCCGGATTTTTTTCATTGTCTTGCATTGTCCTGATAAGGCTTCCGCATATTTTGAAAAAATTGAAATTTTTAAGAGAACAGTTTGAACTTTACAGAAATGCAAAACGGACAAAGAAAAAGATTTCCATGCTTTTAAAAAAGAAAATTGATGACAAGGACTTTTGTGAAAAATGGCAGCTTGCAATGCGCGAATACTTGGAATTTAGATTTGCAGTTTCTTTTTGTTCTGTGCCCGGAAAAAAAGTCGGTGCGAAAATATTTGACATACTGAATGGTCTTGCAGGAGAAAAAGTTTGTGAAGCGATAGAATCTCTTTCGTGTTTTTTTGTGCGTACAGACTACATTCGGTTTGCAAGCGGTTCAATTGATTCTAAGCTTTTGCCAGTGGAAACTCATCAGGCTTTGTTTGTTGAAAACGAAAAAAAATCAATGGTTGCGGAAACTTACAAGATAATTGATTTGCTCGAAAAAGGAGAGTGTAATAAAAATTTTGTCTGAAATAGTGTCAAAGTTTTTATTCACAAAGTTTGCGTTGCAAGCTTTCTTATCAAATGCAATTTCCGCTAGAAAATTGCGCTAAAAAGTCAAATCGAAAGTTAAAACTTTCTCAATGGCTTTTTATAGGAGAAAAAAGTGTTTGAATTTGAAAATCCTCCGGCATTTTTTCTTTTGCTTTTGATTCCGGTGCTTTATATTTTGCGTTATATAAAAATTTTTTCACGGCTTTCTTTGCCTTTAAATTTAAGCGACTGGAACGGAAGCAATTTTAAGTGGAAGGGAAATGCAAGAAAATTTCTTTCTGTTTTTGGAAGAGTTGTTTGTGTCTTATTTTACATTTGCCTTGTCTTTGCCTATGCGGATCCTGTTTTTCATCTTCAGCAAAAAGTCTATTCTTCAAAAGGCGCGTCGATTGTTTTTGTTTTGGACGTGAGCCCTTCAATGGCTGCAAAAGATATTGGTTCGCAAAGTCGTCTTGAAGCTGCAAAAAATTCCATTGTTTCCATGGCGGAAATGAATAGCGGCTCGGAGCTTGGGCTTGTTGTGATGGCTGAAAATGCCGCTGTTTTAGTTTCTCCCACAATGGATAGAAAATTCTTTTTGAACCGATTGAAAACTGTAAGCGTTGGAGAGCTTGGAGATGGAACTGCGATTGGAACTGGACTTAGCAGCGCAATTTATCATCTTGAAAAATCAAAGTCGCCTAAAAAAAGCATCGTCCTTATTACTGATGGAGAAAATAATTCAGGCGCGGTTCATCCTCATACTGCGGCTCGTCTTGCTGTGAACAAAGATATTTCACTTTACATTCTTGGTGTGGGAACAAGAGGCGTTGTTCCGATTGATTATGTAGATCCAAAGTCAAATAAAATTTATTCAGGTTATCTTGAATCGAAATTTGATACGTCTTCAATTGCACGGATTGCATCAGAGGGAAATGGAAAATTTTTTGAGATTGAATCTATTTCCGCATTGTCGCAGGCTATTTCTTCAATTTCAAAAAGTGAAAATATTGCTCAAAGCTACTACATAAAAAATCAGGATATATTTTATTACAGATATTTTTTGATTGCCGCGGTTGTTTTTGCTTGCATTGCATGGATTGTGCGCAGATTTCTTCTGCAGGAGACTTTATGAATTTTTCTGTTGAAAATCTATTTTCATTTTATCTTTTTATTCCTTTAGTTTTTGCGCTTTTGTTTGTTGTGGCACGGTATATTCGTTTAAGAAAAAATATCTGCGGAAAAGTTTTTGAATTTAAAAACGGCTCTTTTAGAATTTCAGCTTGCTTCTGGAGCAGAACTTTTTTTAGATTCATTTGTGGAATTTGCGTTGTTCTTGCACTCGCAGGAATTTCATTTGGAACAGATTCTGTGCCTGTACAAAAAAACGGAAAAGCCGTCTCTCTTGTGTTTGACATTTCTTATAGCATGGAAGCAAAAGATGCGCCCGGAGGAATTTCAAGACTTCAGGCAGTTTCCAGTTATGCAAGTGAGCTTTTGGACAGAATGAACGGATGCGCGGTTTCCGCTGTTCTTGCGAAGGGCGATGGAATTATTGCTGTTCCGCTTACAGAAGATTTTCAGAGTGTAAGAAGTTTAATAGAAAATCTTTCGCCTTTGCTTATGACTTCCGAGGGAACAAGCCTTGGCAATGGAATAAAATCCGCGCTTTCTTCGTTTCCAGAGCAATCTTCCGCAGCTTCATTTATCTGGCTTTTTACCGATTGCGAAGAAACAGACAACAGCCTTCAGTCTTCTCTTTCTGAATGTTTAAAAGCCGGAATTCCTGTTGTTATTATCGGATTTGGCTCTGAGCGTGAAAGTGAAATTTTTGCGGGCGATGGAATTACAAAAGTAAAAACAGCTTTAAGATCCGGCAGCGTTGAAAAAATGATTTTATCTCTAAAAGAAAAATTTGTTTCGTCCAAAAGAAATAACTCTGCGCCTTCTGTTGTTTACATTGATGCCTCGGAAATGGGCTCTGCCGCCGCTATTTTAAAAATGCTTGATCTTAATGGTTCGTTGCCGTCGGTTTCTTATGAAATTCAGAGCACTCAGCGTTATGGACTTTTTATTTCTTTTGCAATTTTATTTTTCCTTGCCTCGATTTTTTTTGGCGAGCTTGATATTGCAGGCGGAAAGAAAAAATTGATTTCATCTGTTTCCATGGCTTCGCTTGTTTTTTTGTTTACAGGATGTTCGCCACGTTTTAATGACGGCATAAAAATTCTTGAAGGAAAACTTGACTGGTCTAAGCAGGATTATCAAAATGCAGTCGGAGATTTTTTTGAAACAGCTTCAAATGCACAAGCCCGTGGAGATTTTCTTGTTGAACAGTATGCGGTATTTGGACTTGGCTCGGCTTATCTTATGCAAGGCGAAACTGATGCAGCGTTAAAAAGATTTTCGAAAATATACGAAAATTCTTCAGATAAAATTAAATTTGCAATCCTTTATAATTCTGGAATAATTGCGCATCGTAACGGAGATTATAAAGCGGCAACTGATTTTTTCAAAAAAGCTATTTTAATAGACAGCACCAGCATAAATGCAAAAATTAATCTTGAACTTTCGTTAAGGGAAAATTCAGAACGCTCAAGAGAATCCGCACAGGAACTTGTGCCTTTGTCAGAAAATAAAGAAGAACAGAATATTCAAAATGCTCTTTATTCTATAATTCGGGAGGATGAAAGACAGCAATGGAAAAATATGCAGAAAGATTCAGAACGGACTTCCCGCGATTATTAATTTTTGTCTTGCTTGTTGCTTATGCATTTCCTGTTTTCGCAAAGCCAGTTTCATGGAATTATCTATGGAGCTTGCGTTTCAGGCAAAGTCAGGAAACTTTATTTACAGAAACCGACAATTCATTTTATGTTGAAATTGAAGGAGTTACTCCAGACAGCATTCAGCTTGCCGTCAATTCTCTTCCGCATAATGTAAGTTTTATTTCGTCAAAAAAAGAAACCGTTATGATAAAAAGCGGAAATGGACAGAACGAAAAATATTCAGCAGGAACAAGAATTACAATCTGGATGAAATTTTTAAAAACCGGATTTTACAAAATCAGTCCGATTGATCTTGTTATAAACGGAAGTTTTTATCAGATTCCGTTTAATCCTGTTGAAGTTTTTGAAAATCCAAAATTTATAAATCCGCAGGTTTCAGTTTCTTTTAACAATCTGAATATTTCTTCAAAAAGAAAAACCGCTGAAGCTTATGAGGGGCAGCACATTGTTTTTACAGTGAATGTGAAATACGCGAATTCTGTAAAAAATGTTTCTTGGAATATTCCGGAAGATTCTGTATTTAAAAAACTTCGGGAGTTTAATTCTTCTGATGAAGATTTTTTTTCCACGGAATTCAAACCTATTGCTGTATTTGACTGGCAGCCTTTAAAATCCGGAAATTGGAATCTTCCTGAAATCTTTGTTACGGCGGTTTCGTACAATGGAACAATCAATGATATAAAATGTCCGCCTATTTCTTTCAAGGTTCATGAAAAAAAATCAGTGGTCAATGAACCAAAACAGGAAAGTCCTTTTGCCTACGCTTTTATAGAACCTTCAAGTTATGATAAAAATGTTTCCAGACCGGAAGCGAAAAATTATGATATTTTGAATTTGATTGAGCTTCATAAAAAGGAACGTCATTCAATTCCATTTTTTAATTCGGCATTTAAAGAAAGAAGACAAATTGAGCTTTCGGTTGGACTTTCTCCTTCTGGAGTTGAGCCGAGCGTTGTTTTTTTTACCATAATGTTTTGTGCTGTTTTTATTTTGCTTGCTGTTTCAGTTTTGCTTTTTATTTTCAAGCGAAAAAAAACTTGCGCAATTTTTGTTTCTATGTTTGTTACGTTTGCAGTTTTCTTGTCGATTTACGGATACCATTTGTTTACTTCCCGCGGAATTTATGCAGGAGGAACAATGAGTCCGATTCCAGAAAAAACTGCTCCAACAGGTGTAACCATTCAGGCTGGAAGCGTTGTTTCTATAATAAGAACTGCAGGGGGCTGGATGTACATAAGGCATAATGATACTTACGGTTGGGTTTCGGCGGAAAATGTTTATATAATAAAATAGCAAGGAATTTAAAAATGGATTTTGGTGATATTTTGTCGCAGTGGGATTCTATTCAGAAGAATCATGTTCCAAAAAATAAAGGTCCTCAAATTTGCCGTAAAAAAGCAAATGCTCCTACAAAAGAAGAAAAAGAAGCCGCACGTCAAGGTTATTCTTACGAGCAGATTATGGATCAGAACAGCCAGAAGCGCATAAATCCTATGGAACTTTGGCTTAGACGATACGGTACGGTAGACAAAGACAAGGCTTTTGAAGAAAATGCGCGTCAGGAAAAACTTAATGATATAAATTATTTAAAGACGCTTGCTCCAGAAGCTACAATAGATTTGCATCAGCTTACAAGAGAAGAAGCGTGGGACAAACTTAAGATTTTTGTTGACAGCTGCTACATCCGGAAACTCAAGAAAATTCTTATCATCCACGGAAAAGGAAATCACAGCCATGGAACAGATCCAGTTCTTGGGCAACTTGTGCGGCTTTTTATTGAGCAGGACAAGCGTCTTGGAACTTCCGGCCATCCAGACAGAAATCACGGCGGCTCTGGAGCAACTTGGGTGATAATAAAAAATTAGATTTTTTCAATTGATTTATTCAGTGGATTTTAGTAAGTTTAGTTTTAAGAGTTTTTGCTGATATGGAAGATTTGTATAAAATTTTGAATGTTGAAAAAAATGCCTCTGCGGAAGAAATCAAAAAAGCCTATAGAAATTTAGCATTTAAATTTCATCCAGACAGAAATCCAGGCGATAAATCCGCGGAAGAAAATTTCAAAAAGATAAACGAAGCTTATTCAGTTTTAGGAGATGAAATAAAACGCCGCCAGTACGACCAGTACAACATGAATGGCTTTTCTGAAAATTTTCAGCAGAACGGCGGATTTTATCAAGGCGACCCTTTTGCAGATTTTTTTAACAACAGAAATTATCAGTACACTTACACTTATTCTTCAAAAAATTCAGAGAGCAAAAAAGGCTTTTCTTTAATAGGATTTTTCTTAAGCATAGTTCAGATTTTGTTCTGCTTCTTGGGATTTACCACAGTCGGCAGATGGAGTTTTTTGCTTGGTATTTTATTTTTTATTGGACTAGTCAATGGAATAAAATCAGCGGCAGGAAATTTAAAATGGATTCTTGCTGAATAAAAAAGTGAAAGGAAAATTTTATATGGAAAATAATTCAGGCATTGTTGTTTACACAGATGGCGGTTGCCGCGGAAATCCTGGCTGCGGAGGTTGGGGTTGCGTTATAATTGACGGCGAAAAAGAATACAAATTTTCCGGCGGAGAAAAACTTACAACAAACAACCGCATGGAACTTATGGCTGCAATTAGCGCGCTAAATTCAATTGCCGAAAATACGCTTTGGAAAAATCAGCATATTTCAGTTTATTCAGACAGTCAGTATGTAAAAAACGGAATAACTTCTTGGATTCAAAACTGGAAAAAAAACGGCTGGAAAACTTCTGCAAAGAAACATGTTCTTAATAAAGATTTGTGGGTTCAGCTTGATTCGGTTTACAATCTTCTTGACATCGAATGGAAATGGGTCAAAGGCCATGCGGGCGTAAAGTACAACGAAATTTGCGATGAACTTTGCAATATGGAAATGGACAAGCAAGGGTAAAATTTGTTCGCAAGAAATATTTTGTTGTAAAGAGAATATTTTTTACTCTATAAAGATATAATCATTGAAATAAACCGCTCGGATTTGTCCCATTACAAGATTTTCGTTTATTTTTTGAAGCAGTTCTTCTTTTATTAAATTTTCTCCTTTTGCCCGGATTTGGCTGAAAGTGAGCGCGGAAAAATAATTTGTAAAAATCGATTTTATCTGCCGTTCCTTTAGTGAAAGTTCTTCAAATAAAGCCTTGTCTTCTGCAGGGTACGAAAACCATGGGGAAACAACGATTACAACTTGCTCGTCTTTTTCTGAAATTTGTTTTGTGAAAATCCTAAGCTGCCCGATGTCCGTAAACGCATTCATGCTTTTTTCTTTTCCTGTGTTCATGTTTGTGATTTTTTTTGGACTTGGATCTGATTTTCTGTATGCGCTTGCAGGATTTTCTTTTGTGAATATATAAAATGCAATTGTAACAATTATTATTGTAAGAAGAATTGCGGCTGCCAGTGCAAAAAGAAATCTATTCAATTTATTCAGATTCATACAATAAATTCCTTTAGCAAAGAAAGCGTTCTTGTTGTCGCATTTCCGGTTTCATCGAATGTTCCAGGAATTCTTGCGGTCAGCTCGATAAAATTTTCAAGCCATTCTTCTTTTTCAATTGTTCCGTTTTTTCTTGCAAGCTCAACCAAGTCGGCTTTTTCCATTGGTATTTTGAATTTCCGTTTTGTGCCAAGAAGATTTTCTGTAAGCACCGAAATTATTTCTTCAAATCCGAGTTCTGTTTTTGCGCTTGCATGAATTGCGTTTGGAAATGCCTTGTTCAGCTGGGAAACCGTGATGAACTTTTCTTTTACAAGATCGAATTTGTTCAAGACAACAGTCTGCGGAATTTCTTCAGCGTGAATTTCCTTTAGAACTTTCTGCACTTGCTGATATTGTTTTTCGCAGTCAGGGTCAGAAGCGTCAACCACAATCAAAAGAAAATCAGAAAGCGAGGTTTCTTCCAGTGTGGATTTGAATGCGTCGATTAAAGTATGCGGAAGATTTGAAATAAATCCGACTGTGTCCGTCATTAAAACAGACGAGGCTTCCGAAAGCGCGAATTTTCTTGTGGTTGGATCTAGCGTTGCAAAAAGCTTGTTTTCTACAAGAACATCCGCCCCTGTGAGCGCATTTAGCAGGCTTGACTTTCCGGCATTTGTGTATCCAACCAAAGAACAAGTTGCGGTTGCGGTTCGTTCCCTTTGCTTACGCTGAATGTTCCTGTTTATTGCGACTTGTGCAAGTTCTTTTTTTATCTGAACGATTTTATCTTCTATTTGACGGCGGTCAAGTTCCAGCTGAGTTTCGCCGCTTCCTTTGTTTCCGAATGAGCCGCCTCTTTGTCGCGCCATGTCTCCGTAAGTGTGGCTTAATCTTGGAAGTGAATACTGAAGTTTTGCAAGTTCTACCTGAAGGCTTGCTTCTTTTGTCTGCGCGCGTGAATCAAAAATTCTTATTATTACTTCGTTTCTGTCAAAAACCGGCATATTGGCAAGTTTTTCCCAGTTGCGCTGCTTGGACGGATCTATTTCCCAGTCAAAAACTATGCAGTCCGCAAAAACTTCTTTTGCCTTATCTACTATTTCCTGCGCTTTTCCTGTTCCCATTCCGTAGGCGGGAGTTGGCTCTATGCGTGTAAGTACAATTGTGCCGGCAATTTCCATGTCCAGCGTCTGCACTAGACTTTGTAGTTCCTTTGGCTCTGGATTTCCGTTTTTCTTGTCTGGCGCGCCGACTAAAAGACATTTTACTTTGCGTTCTTGCTCTTGCTGAATTTCAATCATAAAATTTATTATACATTTTAAAATAAACAAATGAAAGTGCGCCTTAATTTTTGCATTATGCTAACTTTTCGCTTGATTTTTCTTTGGAATTTTCGGAAAATAAATGTGCTAAACTTTTTTATCCTTATGTCGAAAATTTATAAGTTCAGGACTCTAAAAGAAAATGCCGGAATTTGAAAAAGAACAAAAAATCTGTAAATCTTCCTCTTCTTCCTCGGAGCATGGACTTATGAAAAAAGCTCTTGAAATAACAAAGCAAAACAATGCTTGTGCTTCGGGACTTCTTTCAAAAATTACAAAATCATCATTAAGGGCAAAAAATATGACTAAGGCAATTGTTGAGCAGAACGGAATCTTTACAATAAAAGAAAATCTTGAAACTTCATCAGTAAAGCAAGATCCGGGCTTAAAGGCTTTAGTTGAGTCTGTTTTAAAATAAATTTACGGTCGAAGTCCGTCTACAATAAATTCTTTTGGAAGGCGGGCAGGCGCATTGTTCTTTACAGAAGCCCAAGTTACATCAGCTTCCGCGCAAATGTGTCCGTCTTCTTTTTTTATAGTCTGATGAAAAGTTCCGCTTACAGCTCCAAGTTTTACAGGAGTTGTTTCGATTATCAGGTTGTCATCAAGAAACGCTGAATTCTTGTAGAAAATATCAATATGCGTTACGTAAAGATAATAACCGGCTTTTACAATTCCCTTGTAGTTGAATCCAATCTGGTGCAGATAATCCATGCGCGCTGTTTCAAGATAATTTAAATAAACCGCGTTGTTTACGTGGCTGTAGCTGTCGCATTCGTAAGAGCGGACTGTAAGATTTGTTGTGTAAGTCATGTATGCTCCGTGATTTTTAAGCGTCTTCGTTTACTTCAATGTGGAAATTCTGCATAAGGGAAACAAAAGAAAAAAATTCCTTGTATACGCTGATGCACATTTGCTTGAGTTTTCCTTCTGCAAAGTGGTCTATGTCTTTCCAGTTTCTTATTAAAGTCGGATGCGGCTTTATGCAGTCTTCAAGAACCATTTTAAGGTTTTTTCCATAAGTAATGAAAAGATTTACAGAGCCAAGAATGATTTTTGCTGCGGATGTGTTTACAAAATTCAGTGTTGAATGAATTATGTTTCTTGATTCCTTGTCTCGTTCGGTTCGCGGAAGATGAGTTTTCATTTTTAAGCCGAGATCAACACTGTCGTCAAGGCTGTTGTCCAAAGCTATGATTTTGTCTGCGTTTTCAACAAGCTGATGGAAAGCCTCGCTCATTGGAGCTGCCAACTCCTGGCTTGCCCATTCACCGCGGACAAGAAGAATGTCAGAAAGTTCCTTTACATCTTTTTTTACATAGTCGAGAATAAATTTCTTTAAATATGAAAGCGGTTCACAGTATTCAAACTTTCCTATTTCCTTGCGTTCAAAAGGCGCGCTTCCTGCTTCTGTATAAAATTTGAGTTTTTCTATCTGGGTTGTTCCAAAAATTTGATTCAGCAAAACTTCAATTTTTCCTTCTGTCTGCTTTTCTTTTAGAGCAGTCAAAGTGTTTTCCGCCTGCTTTTTTACTTCCGTGATAAAATCGTCAACAATGTACAAATCTTTTGCTGCGTAAACTTCGTTGTAAGACGGATCTTCGGAAATGAGCTGAATGAGCATTTCCACAATTTTGTTTTCCTTTAAATAGCGGATTCGTGCAAGAATTTTTTTCCAAACGCCCGGCGATACCGGATCCACGCCTTTTACTTTCTTTATCAGCTTAAAAACTTCATCCCAAGAAGAATCAAACGGAAGCGACCAGGCGACATCCATGAAATTTTTCAAGTCTTCAAGAACATAAGTTCCGCTTATTGGTATGAATCTCGGTGGATTAGAAAAGTTGTGTTCTTTAAGCGAACTGTCAAATTTTTTGAGCATAAAGAAATAATCGAACTGCACAAAATTTACAAAGCTCATGAGTTTTGTGTAAACGCCGTCAATGGCAGAAATTTTGTTGCTGTCGAATTCTGAGGAAAAGGCGTCCATATAAAGTTTTGTCTGCTCGAAAACTTCTTTTAGCGGCTTTTTCTTTGCAGCGTCTATAATTGCAAGCTCCGAGATGTTTCCCAGTGATTCCAGTTGTTTATCCGAAAGGGAATTGTCGATTACAATCCGCTTAAATGCTTTCGGATTTATAGATTGAATCATTGCCTGTGCCGGCGAAATTGCTTTATATATTTCATAGAAGAATTTTGCAAAACTTGGATCTATTTCATTAGAAGAAGTCTTGTAAAAATGATACTTAGTTTTAGAAAGATTTTTTGCAATGTTTTTTAAGGCGCGTTTTTTTGCGGCCTCTGGACTGTTTCCTCCAAAGAATGAATTGAGCAAGTCCTTAAAAAAGTTTCGATTCCCCATGCGGAAAATATACCTAAATAAACGAGCTTATTCAAGGCTGTTGACTTGCAATGACAAACTTAAAGAAAACTTGTATACTGAAAAAATGACAGAATTATTAGCTCCTGCGGGAAATATTGAAGCGCTTGATGCTGCTATAGGCGAAGGCGCGGATGCAGTTTATATGGGTTTGAAGAGTTTTAATGCAAGACTTAGGTCTTCAAATTTTGCCTGGAATCAGTTTGAGGCTGCTGTTCAAAGCGTGCATCGGCTTGGCAAGAAAATTTATGTAACTGTAAATACTGTTTGTGAAGAAAACGAAACAGAACGTCTTTATAGATTTCTTTCATATTTAAATAAAATCGGGCCGGATGGAATAATTGTTCAGGATTTTGGTGTAATAAGAATGTGCCAGGAATTTTTTCCGGACTTGGAGCTTCATGCATCAACCCAGATGAATGTGGAAAGCGCGGCGGCTGCAAATCTTTTGTGCAAGCAGGGGGTAAAGCGTGTTGTTGTTGCCCGTGAGCTTGGTCTTGAGGAAATCCGAGCGATAAAATCAAAGACAAATGCCGAAATTGAAATGTTTGTTCACGGCGCGCTTTGTGTAAGTGAGTCAGGGCTTTGCCTTTTTTCAAGCTATCTTGGCGGAAAATCAGCTAACCGCGGAGTTTGCACTCAAGCTTGCCGCAGAATTTATTCAGCTGAAATTCCCGGAACTGTTGCGAACGGTTATTATTTTTCACCTTGCGACTTGGAGCTTATTTCCCATGTTCCAGAATTGATGGAAGCCGGAGTTGACAGCTTTAAAATTGAAGGCAGAATGAAAAGCGCAGAATATGTTGGAGCTGTTACCGCTGCCTACCGTTATGTAATGGATCATTGGCACGAAGATAAAAAAGGCTCTATTGCGGAAGGAAAGCGAATTTTAAGCACAGATTTTGCGCGCTCAAAAACCGATTATTGGTACGGCTTTAAATCTGTGGAAGAAGGAGTTGATTCAGCTGGCGAAAAAATTTTGAATCCAAAGCAAGCTGGAGGAACTGGAATTTTCCTTGGAAAAATAAATCAGACAAGACCGGCTTCTGCTTCTGAAAAAGAGCAATATGCATCTTCTTTGGAACGAAAACAAGAGTTTTCTATTCAAATGGCGACAATTTCTGGCGGCGACTACAATCCTGATCCGGGAGACAGCATCCGGCTTCATAAAAAAGATGACACAGGCCGCGAAAGCCACAAAATCCGCGTTCTTTCCGAAGATGAAAAAGGCTCAAGATGGATTGATATCCCTTCTGGATTTTCCAAGGGAGACAGCGTCTATCTTTTGCAGACAAAATCCATGTCCAAGCGTTATAAAAGAGTTCTTCCGTCCGACCTTTCAAAGTTTAGAAAACAGCCCGGTCCGGAACGTCTTCCTGTTTTGGATCTTACTCCGCTTGCAAAAAATGAGCTTAACTGGTTTCCAGAAGGTCTTTATATTCAGGTTTCGACTGTGGCGGACGCGCATATTGTTTCTTCGCTTCATCCTGTGCGGCTTATAATTGAGCTTAATTCTGAAACAAGTTACGACCTTTTAAACAAAGATTCGCCTGCAAAACCATTGCTTCCGTACAGCAAAAAAATGCTTGTGATTTCGCTTGATCCGTTTTTTGCTGAAGGAAAATCAGAGGAATTTGAAAATGTTGTTTCAGTTCTTGTGGAAAAAGGATATTCAACTTTTATTGTAAACAATATTGCGCATATAAATATCCTGAAAAAATACAAGGTGAAGTTGATTGCCGGTCCTTACCTTTATACTTTTAACCGCTGGGCTGTAAGTTTCCTTGAAAACAGCAATATTATGGCATTGCAGTCTCCTGCGGAAAATTCTGAAAAAAATCTTGAAGCCATTTTTGAAAATTCTGCGGAACGATCGCGCGTTCTAGTTAGTGTTTTCTCTTATCCTGTTTTGTTCCGAATGAGATTCAAGCTTCCGGGCGATTATGATTTTACTTATTTCAGCGACAAGGAAGGCATGGGATTTAAAGTGAATTCAACGCCGGACGGTTCGTTTGTAATGCCGGAATATCCGTTCAGTCTTTTAGACAAAATGGAAACCTTGAAAAGCAAAGGATGGACGCATCAGCTCATAGATTTTTCAAAGACAAAAATTTTAAAGAGTGACATAAGAAACCTTGTTTCGATTATCCAAAAGCATGAGTTTATAGAAGGAGCTTCCCGCTTTAACTGGAAAAATGGATTTTATAATCCTGAAAAAATGGAAGCTTATCAGGCAGCTCAGGCTAGAAATGCCCAGGCTTCAAAAGACAATAAAAAGCGGAAATAGTTTTTGAAAGAAATGTCATTGGGGCTGTCCAAAAAGAAATGGGCAGCCCTTTTTGAAGTCTGTTAATAACTTCTAGAACAGCCTCTAGATGATTAACTGTCAGGAGAAACAGAGAAATGTCAGATGATTCAAAACTAAGGGCTTACTTGTTTACTGTGGAGATTGACGGAATAGAGACAGCGAGGTTCCAGAAATGCGAGGGGCTTGAGGCTGAGACCTATGTCTATGAAGTTGAAGAGGGAGGCCTGAACCACACCACAAGAAAATTCAAGGGAAGAACGCGGTTCCCAAAACTAA
>OLHA01000097.1_pt1 | contig 48654 bp, 54 predicted proteins | sample 1605961 | NCBI WGS metagenome assembly OLHA01 (sample SAMN03283288) | human gut metagenome | biome: human-associated habitat; material: feces | host: Homo sapiens | place: Peru | collected 2012
CCCTGACCCGTCTGATGTATGATATCCGCATGAGCTGGGGCATGAAGTTTGCGGGTGAGGCGTAAGCGCACAGCTTGCCGCAAAGTGCTTTTTTGTGTGCGGAGACTATGACATACGGAGAGCGATAACTCGGAATTTGTGGAGGAGAGTAATTTGCTGGTATTAAATAAATTAGAGCGGTTGCTAACGGTATGCTTTAAACCCAAAGAAAATTAAATGGAGCATGATGCAATCGGACATTATGCCCGTCCGGATGTACTTGAATTAAAAGTCAATGAATAATAGCAATAAAAAAACACTAAAGAAATTGGCAATCCTTGTAATAGGTTCTATAATTGCGGCTTATGGAATTACACTTGCACTGTATGCTGGATTTGGCGGAGCTACGCTTGCGGTGCTGTGGCAGGGGATTGCAAGAACATTTCACATAAGCATTGGCACAGCATCTTTTGTTGTAGCATTGGGAATGATTTTGTTTGCACTCATTTACGATAAAAGTCAGATTCATATAGGAACTGTGTTGTACCAGATTGTATACAGTACCTGTGTAGATTTGTTTGCTAACTGCCATATTTACAGTACCTATAAGTGGATCAATTTTTTAATTATGTTGTTAGGAGTGGTTTTGTTTGCTGTCGGAACAGGACTATATGCGTCGGCATCCCTTGGTAGGGGCTCCTATGAAGCAGTCACTTTTGCTTTAGCAGAAAAAAATCACTGGCAGATTAAATTTGTCCGAATGGCATTGGATATTTTGGTTGTTGTTACAGGTGTTTTGTTTGGCGGAAAGTTTGGTGTATGCACGCTTATTACAGTTATCATTTCAGGCCCAATTATCCAATTTGTTAATGCGAAAGCAAAACAAGTTTTAAAGATATGATAGTAAAGAAACTTACAACTTCCAGTTTGGAGAATTGAAAAAACGGAATTTCCCTATTAAGACATATAAACTCTTGACAATAAAGCTCCTATATAGTATGTTTTTAATAAACTACTATATAGGAGCTTTTGTATGGAAATGAATGGAGGATTTCTTGTCACCAAAATAAAACAGCTTGGAGACCGGATTTTCGAGAAGATTCTCAGTGAAAAGAATATTGATGCGTTTAATGGAGCCCAGGGGCGTATTCTTTATGTGCTGTGGCAGAAGGATGGTATTTCAATCAGGTCACTCTCGACTAAATGCGGATTAGCGATAACATCTCTTACTACGATGCTGGAAAGAATGGAAAATCAAGGGCTGATAAGACGTGTTCAGTCTGAAACGGATAAAAGGAAAACAATTTTGTTTCTGACTGAGAAAGCACATGCCTTAAAGGGCGAGTACGATTCTGTATCTGATGAGATGGGCAGTATTTACTACAAAGATTTTTCAGAGGAGGAAATTACCTGGTTTGAGGAATGCCTCGACCGCATCAGAAAGAATCTTGAGGAGTGTCAGAAGTCATGAGTATTTGTATCAAAGATCAGATTCAGAACATGAATATCGTCATTGGCTGCACAGTGGGGTGTGCATATTGCTATGCCCGCAACAACGTGAAACGCTGGCATATGATTGATGACTTCGCTGACCCTGAATTCTTTCCGGGTAAGCTCAAGATGATGGAAAAGAAACGTCCGCAGAACTTTCTTCTTACCGGCATGAGCGATCTCTCCGGATGGAAGCCGGAATGGAGAGACGAGGTATTTGCAAAGATCCGTGAAAATCCACAGCATCAGTTCCTGTTCCTTACCAAGCGACCTGATTTGCTGGATTTTGATACCGATCTGGAAAACGCATGGTTTGGCGTTACGGTGACGAGGAAAGCAGAACTGTGGCGTATCGACGCCCTTCGGAAAAACGTCAGAGCAAAACATTACCATGTTACCTTTGAGCCGTTATTCGACGATCCCGGCACAGTTGACCTTTCCGGAATCAATTGGATCGTTGTCGGCACCATGACCGGAGCTCAGAGCAGGAAGATTCATACGGAGCCGGAATGGGCATGGTCTCTGACGGACCAGGCACATAAGCTCGGCATTCCGGTGTTTATGAAGGAAGACCTTGTCCCTATCATAGGGGATGAAAATATGATTCAGGAAATGCCGGAAGAATTTAATAAAGTGTTAGAGGTACAGAAATCATGGAAGAAGTAATAAATGGAATCCTCATTCGTGAGGTGGAAACAAAGAACATCATGACTAAGTCCAGTCTGCCGGTAGGCGGTTACTCGGTCAATCCCTATGTGGGCTGTACACATGCCTGCAAGTATTGCTATGCTTCTTTTATGAAGCGCTTTACCGGACACAAGGAGGAGTGGGGCACTTTCCTTGATGTGAAGCATTGGCCGGAAATTAAAAATCCGAAGAAATATGCCGGACAGCGGGTGGTCATCGGTTCTGTGACGGATGGCTACAATCCACAGGAGGAGCAATTCGGGAATACCAGAAAACTTCTGAAGCAGCTGATCGGCAGTGACGCAGATATTCTGATCTGCACAAAGTCGGATCTTGTGGTACGGGATATTGATCTGCTGAAGAAGCTTGGACGTGTAACCGTTTCATGGTCGATCAACACACTGGATGAAAATTTCAAGAACGATATGGATTCTGCTTCGAGCATTGAGCGTCGTATCGCCGCTATGAAGCAGATTTATGAAGCAGGTATCCGTACAGTCTGTTTCGTATCCCCGGTATTCCCAGGTATCACGGACTTTGAAGCTATCTTTGAGAGGGTAAAGGATCAGTGCGATCTGTTCTGGCTCGAAAATCTCAATCTTCGGGGTGGCTTCAAGAAGACGATTATGGATTATATCGCCGGAAAACATCCTGATCTTGTACCGCTTTACGATGAGATCTATAACAAGCATAACCGCAGCTACTTTGAAGCGCTTGAAGTAAAAGCTGAGAAAATGGCTAAGAAGTATGATTGTCCCTTTGTGGATAATGAAATGCCTTATGGCAGAGTTCTGCAGGGACATCCGGTGATCGTAGATTATTTCTATCATGAGGAAATCCGAGGAACAGAGAATACCGGAAAAAGAAACCGTTAAACAGAAATTGACCGGGCTCTTTGAACGGGGAGGCTCCTTGGCCTGTGGTATGACTCATCGTATTTGGTTATTATCCTGTCACGTTTCGCTCAGATAACGTAGCTTTTCTACGAAAAGAAAAGTTAAATTTGTAAAGAAATCAGTAGTGGAGTGATACAATAAAATGTAACTGCGATTTTGGAAAATCTATAAAATCCGCTTATTTCATGGTATAATTGCAACGTTTAATTTACATTTAGGAAATTTGGAATTACATTATGAACATAAACCTAACCCCACTTCTAAAATCAATCTTCGACTACGACCCGGACGGACCGAACATTCATCATTTGATGGCGGTGCATGGCTACAGCCGGCTTATCGCGCAGATGGAAAACGTGGACGGGCATACGCTTTTTATAACGGAAGTTGCGGCGTATCTTCACGACATCGGCGTTAAGGTGAGCAAGGAAAAATATGGAAACAGCCAGCCTCAGCATCAGGAGGCGGAAGGACCTGCAATCGCGCGGAAACTCCTTGAGCCGTTCTCGCTTCCTTGTGCCGATGTTGAGCGAATCTGCTTTATAATCGGGCACCACCACACGTACAAGGCAATCGACGGCCTGGATTTTCAGATTCTCGTTGAGGCGGATTCCGGTTTTAGAATTTTTAGTAAAACCGGAAAACGGCTGAGTCAAGACTTTAAGCGAGCGGAAGCGAACGTGTCTTGACCAGACGTATTTTATCGTGAACGTTATGGAAGGCTACTGCAAGCGTGAGTCAGTTCCTGCGATGAAAGAAAATGTGTTCAAGACCTCAAGCGGAAAATATCTTCTGGAACAGATGTTTTAAAAGTCCTTTCCCCAATTAAAAATTTTCCTTTCAGAATGACTGTTTTTTCAGTATATTTTAAGTATCTTAAAAAACTATATCGGGGGAAAAATGTCTAGTCCGCAAATCCAAAATGCCTTGCAAACTGTAAATCGCCTTGTTCCGCTTGTGGAAGATGCAGAGCGTCATTTTAAAAGCGCGCGCAACTGGAGTTTTCTTGATGTTTTAGGCGGCGGCTTTCTGACTGATTTGGTTAAATACCACAAGTTGAACAAAGCCAGCGATTCCATGAACGAAATAAATTATCTTATGCAAAAATTGAGCCGTGAACTTGGAAGCCTTGAAATTCCTAACGATTACAGAATGCAGCTCGGCGGCTTTCTGACATTCGCCGATTTCTTCTTTGACGGCGTTTTCGTGGACGCATATATGACTTCAAAAATCATGAACAGCCTTGACGAAGTGCAAAAACTTAAAGAAAGGCTTTATATTTTGAAGTCAAAACTGGAACAGATGTAAAAAATTGAACAGAAACATGACAAATGTTTGAAGCCTCAAAACTAATAAAAAATCTAATATTTCTTCTGCTCTTTATTCCTTCAGTTTCTGTCCATGCGGAAGAACAATCTCTTGCAGAACCGCAAAAGCCGGGGCAATCACAGGAAATTCAAAGTCCCAGTCAAGAAATTCCGCCTCTTCAGCAAAAACAAAAAATCTCATTTTTCAATTCCCAGAATTTCAACTTCAAAGAAAAACGGATTTTTTCACTGGACACAGCGTATCTTCTTTCCGGCTTAAAAAATAACGGTTGGGGCTTTGGGCTTGGCTACGAGCAGCTTGTGCTTCCGTTCCTTTCCATAAAAAGCGATTTTTCCCACGTGACAATTTTCCCCACAAGTTACGACCTAACCATAACAACAGTCGGATTTTCTCTGAACGCATTTTATTATCCACTCAATAAAGGTCTTAATTTTCTCTACGTCGGGTTCGGCTGCAGAACAGATTTTCTTATGTACTCAGGCGACGACGTTCCGTCCGACCACAAAAAGGACTCTTTAATTCGACTTGCCCCAAAAATCGGCTGGAAACAAAGCATTTACGACTACGTCCTTGTCGATATTTATTACAGCTACCGTTTTTCTGTTTTTTCCAGCGACTTGCCAGATTCAGTCGCAGACATCAAAAGCAACGGAAACGGATTCGGCGTAAAGTTAAAATTCAACCTTCAAAAAATATTCAAGGCAGTTTTCAGAAGATAGAATTCTGGGATATCCGGCAACAAGTTGCTGTCAGGCTTTTTATAGGTTTTCTTTGAAAACTCGTTTCAAACGTGGTGAAAAAACGACTGAATATTTTGCGTATTGCGAAGAAGTAGGCTGTGACGTATGGGGACTTTTAACTTCAATGGATAGCCTGTGTGGAGAACCTGTTTGTCTGTGGCTTCCTGAAAAATTGCGTGATGGAAAAAGTGAATATGTTCAGGGTGTTGAAGTTGCACCAGACTACAAAGGAATTATTCCGGAAGGTTTTGATGTAATTGATTTACCGGAGTGTGACTATCTTATGTTCCAGGGCGAACCTTTTGCCGAAGAAGATTTTGAAGAGGCTGTTACTGCTATCTGGGAATCTGAAAAGAAATATGATCCTTCTGTTGTAGGCTACAAATGGGATAAAGAAAATCCACGAATTCAGCTTGAACCACGAGGCGAACGCGGCTATATAGAACTTGTAGCTGTGAAAGCGCAGTAAATTCAGAATATTGAGTTTGATGACAATCAAATTGGAGGGTCGTCAAACTCAAAGGGTTCTTGTGACTCATTCACCAGCTTTCCCGTCATGTGTTAAATTTAGAGCTCAAGGTTGTTTACGCACAGAATTCAGTTGTTTCATCATTTCAACCCTGCACACGGCATAAAACTTAACATTCACTTCCTCGTCTTCAATTGGAACAGCTACACGGTTTGTTTTTTTTAAGGCAGGAAGATGGTCTGCCTGTTCACTGTAATCCGTTGCGAATGCTGGAAGTGTTGAATATGCAATTATATCCCTCAGGTCTGTAATGTCATCCTGCTCAATAAACTTTGCATCGGGAATTGCATGCTTAACCGCATTGGACCAGAATCCAAGTTCTGAAAGCATTATGAAGGTTTCGCCTGCAAGTTCTTTGAGTTTTACAGATTTACGATTGGCCAGGCTGTGACTTTTTGGAAGCAATACTTTGAGATGTTCTTCAAAAATCTCTGTTGCAAAAAAGCGTTCGTCCGAGCGGTTAATTGTTGTGATTATAATTTGAGCCTTGTCTTTTTCCAGCAGTGAAAAAAGCTCATCATTTTCGTTTTTCACTTGGCCGGTTATTTTAGTCTTTGGAAAAGTCTTGTTAAACTTTTGAGTCAAAACATAAAGCGGCATTGGCGCAATTGAAGCAATTTTAATTTCCCGGGTCTTGTTGTAAAAATCAAGAACCTCATTTTCCATCTCGTTCTGAAGCGCAATAATTCGGCGGGCATAGTCCACGGCAAGTCGGCCGGTCTGATTCAAAGAGATTGTATTTTTCGTCCTGTCAAAAAGTTGTACTCCAAGAATATCTTCCAGTTTTTGAAGAGAACGCGTAAGTGACGGCTGCGTTACATTCACAATTTCACTTGCGGCAACAAGCGTTCCACTGTCAGCAAAGGCGACAAGATTTTGAAGGATGTAAGTTTCTATCATATTAATATTTTAGCATGAGATTTGCTATGCGCAAGCCGCGAAAGCGGCGTGTTAAATAATTTCTACTCATGCAAACGAGCGAAGCGAGTATGCGTGCAACGTATACTGTGATAAAAAACTTTGATTGTTCAAATGACGATTCCTTAGGTTATATTAAAAATCACAAGGAGGCATGATAAAATTACATCCATGTAATTTTATCATGGGCAGATTTTGCCGTTGGCAAAACTGCGATTTCATGCCTCCTGCACGACCGCTAACGCGGAGTTTTTAAAGGAGCAAACAAATGGCAAAGACACTTATTCTTTATTTTTCAGTATACGATTCAACACGGCGCCTGGCAGAAGAAATCGCCCGTCAGACTGGCGGCGACCTTCTGGAAATTGAACCGGTAATTCCTTACGACAAAAACCGCGACCACTATGACGCGCTGGCAGCCTATGCAAAAAAGGAACACGACGAAGATCAGCGTCCTGCAATCAAAAATGCAATTGACCTTTCTGACTACGACACTGTTTTTATCGGTTACCCGATGTGGTGGTACACCTTCACTATGATTATCTACACGCTTTTTGACACTGTGAATTTTTCGGGAAAAACAGTCGTGCCATTCAATACCCACATGGGAAGCGGCGACGGCGGAACCTATAAAACCGTTCGTGAAAAGGCAAGGGGCGCAACCGTTCTTGAAGGTCTTCCTGTTTCTATGAAAGAAGCAGAAAGTGGGGCTGCAAAGAAAGTAGAAAAGTGGCTTACAAAGCTTGGTCTTAAAAAATAAAATCTGGGCGCAACCGCCTGCAAGCGGCGGTCGGGCTTTTCGCACTTCGCCGTCTTGCGCGGCTCATTCCTACGCTTACGCTTCGGAACTGCTTCGCAGGTGCTACAATCCCTTGCGCATCTTACACATAAATATCTGGAGGAAAACTTATGAAAAAGACAATTTCAAACACGGTAAAAATTGCCGCGCTGGCAATGGCAGCCTCACTTACTTTTGCAGGCTGTTCAAAAGGTAAAGACGCTCTTGTTATTCAAAAGCAGGGCGTGTTCACATCTGGAGGAAGTGTAACAGAACCTGTTGCAGGAAACTATGCGCCGGAAAAAAGCTGGCTTGACCAGACTCGTGCTGGAAACACAGCCCACATTGATCACGCAAATACTTTCTATCAGATTCCGGCTGGAAAAACAAAGAATCCGATTGTTTACCTTCACGGCTACGGACAAAGCAGAACCGGCTGGCAGACAACGCCTGATGGTCGCGAAGGCTGGAGCGACATTTTCCTTCGCAAAGGCTACCCTGCATTTTTAGTAGACCAGCCGCGCCGCGCTTCCGCAGGCTCAACTTCACGCATGGCAAGCGCAGGCGGAATTGACGCATGGGGAGAAGACGGAAAATCCTACATGCCGGGAGACCAGGCATGGTACACACATTTTAGAATCGGACTTGTCTCTCCAGAGCGTTACGAAGGCTCTGCTTTCCCTGCCGGAGAAGAAGCGCAGAACCAGTTTTTCCGTCAGATGACACCAAACACGGGCGACTATGATGAAAAACTTTTCGGCTCTGTTTTGAGCAAGGTTCTTTCTGACGCAAAGGCAATGACAGGCAAAAAATCAATCTACATCACCCACTCACAGGGTGGCAGAGTGGGCTGGCAGACCGACACCGAGAACATGGCGGCAATCGTTGCAATCGAACCGGGCGGAACTCCAGTTGTGGGAAGCGAAGAATACAAGAAATTCCTTGCGGCAAAAATCCCCATGGTCATCTACTTCGGCGACTACATCGACAACGGACCTGAAAACATCATGAGCACAGGCTTTTGGAAACAGGTACGCGACACGGCCATTGACTTTGCAGAACACTACAATGCCGACGGCGGAGACGCGACTGTGGTAGACCTTCCAAAAGCGGGCATTACGGGTAACAGCCACTTTATGTTCCAGGAGACCAACAACAAAGAAATTGCAGACCACATCGAAAAATGGCTTAAAGAAAGGGGGCTGTAAAATGTGAGCCTTTGTATTGGAGCGAGAGGGGAATCCTCCCCCTCGCTCCAATACCACTCATAAATTCCTAACGGTTCCTTTCTTTATATGAAAGTTTATTTTATTCACTGTGCAAAAATCGATAACTATACCAGCTTGTTCATTATAGAACTTCTGATATTCTTTATATTCAGATATAATCCTATTGTAATGCATTCTTCCAAAAATAATTTTATCAACAAAAGAAATTGCACCTAGTATTTGTTTTAATTCTTGGTTAATCATATTCGGTGTTGGATAAGGCTCGATACTTACCCAAGTTTTACATCCAGCTTCATGCAAATCTTTTAATGCAGAAATTCTTTTATTATAAGGAACAGAGTTTGGTTCATATTCTTTTCTGTATTTTTCATCAAGCGAAACTAAAGTTATACCATATTCATTTTTTTTCGAATACTTTTTTAATTCCAATGGCAGTTTTCCTTTTGTGAGAATGTTACATTGAATGCCCGCAGAGTTTAATTTCTTTATCGCCTTTAGGCTCATCTCACTAACTTCTGGATAATTCTCCATAAATGGGTCTGTTGTGAAACAAAGTTGCACAGATTTTATTTTATCTTTCAGCTTTGGAATCTCATTATCTAATAATTCCAGCGTATTACTTACAAGTTTTGGCTCACACCATTCTTCATAAGTTTTAATAGAACCAAATCTTTTTGCCATAAGGAAAGCATAACATGGATACTTGCAACCATGAAAACAACCGAGAACATGATTCATTGTATAGTCACCATATTCAACACCTGTTTTATAAAGCATTGATTTTCGAGTAATTGTTTTCATTTTTTTATCCATATTTCTACAGAATGATTGTATTTTCTTGATTCATTTATAAATGTAGATTTTTTTCCTTTCGGTGTTATAGAAGGAGTCCGCCTTATGCAAATTTCCTTATCTTTCTCTAGATTTCGAAGTGTCTTTTGTAAAATTTCCCAAGTTGTAAATACTCCTTTCGATGTAAAAAGTTCAGATAAAAAACAACTCATATGAACTGGATTTCCATATTGGTTCAATTGTTCTAGGATTACTTTTTTTGTAGAGCCTTCATCAATAATTTCGTTTTCGATATTTTCTTCAAAAAGAGATGGTGCTGAGTTTTTTAATTGAATAGAAGAAAGATTTTTCCATCGATTACAAATATTTTGAACCATCAATAGGCATCCATCTTCATTGTTTGTTACATGAATCATTCTGTACTTTGGCTGTTGTCCGGCTTTTAAACGAATTGGCATATTAACAACATATTTGAATCGTTCTTTCAGCTTATCACAATATGCTTCTGAAAATAATTTTTCTGCATCATAGCATGTAATCTTTTTAGAGTAAAAATCTTCTATTATTTTTATCCAATAATCTCCACCAGCAATATTGTTAAGTTCTTGTTCTGATTCAACATCTTGCTCAAGTCCTCCAAAAATTTTTATGATAGTATCAATTTCTGGTATATAAACACTTTCCATTTTCTTTATACGACAAGCTTCTCGAATGAAACCAAATGAATTGAAGTTGATAAGCATTTCTATACTGGAAAAATTAGATTTACTATACAAATCAAATAGGGTAAAATCCAAGCATTTTATTCCAAATGGGTCGATATATAGAAAAACATTTTCTCCATCTTTCTGTTGAAGAATACTTTTAATATTATCTTGATATGTTCCATTTAGTACTGTAGTATTCCTATAATTTTTAAGATTTTCTTTTAATTCTGTCGAATAATCACGTTCTATAAAATATTTATTAATTTTTGGAAAAGGGAATCCTTTGTTTTTTCGCATACAATTTGCGATAATATTTAAAGCAAGAATTGGAGACCCCAGTTTTCCATCATCAAATTTACCTTTTCCTGCAAAGCAATCTATATAATTAACAGTTTTATGAGTATGAATTATTTTTGTAATATAGGGTGTTAAATAGCATTCAAGCAGGGCATCTTTTACTTCTGACCACTCTTTTTTGCTCACAAAAAAATCTGCTGTATCTTTTTTCATAATTATACCTCAGTTTTATTATATACCCAAAATTAAGGATTCCTTCTAGCAACAACAAAAGAAAGTAATCTTGTTGCTTCTTCCAAAATAGATTCAGCCTTGTCTTTGAATAAAGTTTCTGCCCATAGCCTGTCAATTTGTCTTATCTGAACATTTCGTAAATCAAGGAATGTTATGTTCCTAACTTCTTCCACAGCTTTCTTATAAATGGCATTTTCTAGTTTTGAAAAATCAGGCACAAAAGTTTTTCCAATATCTGCTCCTTCCATTTTTCTCATTCCTTCATTATCTTTGGAAGAAACTTCACAGATAAGTTGATAAAAGATTGTTGACATCCAAGAAGCCAGTAAAACAGCTGTTTCTTTATCTTCTGGAGTACATACAAATAGATTCGTAGAAACAAAAACAGGTTTTTCAGAGAAATATATTCGCCCAGTTGAACGAATAGCACGAGGAATTAAAACAGAATTTCTTGGAAATTCAGCTTTGCTTTCACGTTCCAGAATCTTTTTCCATTCAGCTTTTGATTTTTGCTTTCGCTGTTGTCTGCTTTCTCTTTGAGGAAGCGACATATAGAAATCAATAATCTCATCAATAAGTTTTGAATCATTTGCGGCACAGTCTAAGAATTTTGAATCACCAGAATTTATTTTAAAAGTATCAAGTTTTGCATTTCTCATGCCAGCCTTTAAAACTAAATTTCTTTTTTCAAACTTTTTGTACATTTCTTCTTTGGAGTCAAAGAAAAGTAAATCACTTCCTCCGTTATTGCCAGCATTTCCACGTTTCATGGTAAAACCAAAGTTTTCCATTGTGTCAAAACTATATGAATCTCTAAATGTTTTATTCACAAAATCAACAGCTTCTGTCATTTCGCTATTAAGAATTCGCCAACCATCTTCTATAGAATCAGACAATTCCTTTTTTGTTATCTTTTTTCCAACAAGTCCAGGCATCATTGGTGCAAATTCATTTGACAAGTTTTCTTTTAATGACTTTGAAAATCTAAGAATATCCAAGTCAGGAATGTTATCATAACTTGATAAAACTGTAATCTTCTCAGAAGGCTTATTTACTTTTCCAACGAGAACACAAGTATCTTTTACAACCTCATCAAAAATCTCTGTTCCCGGATATGAAAATATCAACTGCAAACCAAAATCTTCGAGTAAAAGTCTTCTAATTGCTTTTGCCTCTTCTCCTCTTGCTGTTAAATGTGTCTTAGGGAAGATACAAGCAACTGTCGTTTCTTTTTTTACAAGATGTGTTATAAGTTCTACAAAAGGTGCTTCCAAAGACATCTGTCCTACATTGCTTTTTGCAGTTTCGTTCGTAATGGAATTTATTGCCCTAAAAAACTTTTCTTTTCGTTCAACACAATTTATACCAGCAACAAAAGGCGGATTCATGACGATTATTTTTACTCTATCAAAGAATGACTTATCCAAATCCGCAATATTTTTCGTCTTGATGGTTGGTGAATTTTCTTTTGAAACAATGTTTGCAAATTTTAAGCCAAGTCGCAATGAAAGCAATTCAACAAGATGTTCGTTCCAGTCGTTTGCAAGTATCTGTCGTGGCTGTATATCAAAATCATCAATGGTAGCACTTAACAGACTTCCACTACCAGCAGCAGGGTCACATATTAAATCATTTTCATTTAAGCTTCCGTTCACAAAAAAAGCAAGCTGTGAAACAATACGAGCAAGTTCCATATCTGTTGGAACTTCTCCATCATGTTCATGCCCGCTAGAAACTATTTGATGAAGAATGTTTGCAATGGAATCCCCTGAAACATTTTGCTCCCCGAAATCAAAAAGATTTAAAAGTAAATCTGCATCTACGCTAAGAGAATTATCAAAAACATCATCTGAGTATGAGAAAATATCTTTAAAATTTACTCTGGCTCCTTCGCTACAGATTTTGGAAATATCATTCTTGAATAAACGAATGTCATTCAAACCTTTGCGGTTTATAAAAGTAAAAGAACCGCGTATATATTCATAAAGCAGTATGGCAAGAGATGACTTCCACTTCTTCTTGTCGTTCTTTATACTTTCCATATAGGAAACAAACTGTTCGAGTGTTACAAGATATTCAAAATCATCCGCCAAAAATGATTTTATTTTTTCTTTGAAATATGCAGATAATTTTTCTGAAAAACATTCTTTTGTGTCATTTTCAAATCTTCCAATAGTTTCAAAACCCGGTTTTAACACTTGCTGAAAAGTCTTAGACTTCCTTACATCGTATCTGAAAGAATATGCACATTCCAAATTAGTAAGGATATAATATGGCTTTTCTGTTTGTCCTGCGTTCTGTTGAACATACGACATAGCCTGAAACTGATAGCGAGTGCTATGAACATCAGAGGGAGTTCGTTTTACTTCAACTACACAGACATACTTTCCTGTAGTTATATGCTGGATTACAAAATCCATTTCAAGAGAGCCTGTGTACTGATGGTGTATCACTTTATATTCTTTATCAAGTCTTAGTTCCTTCAATGCCTTGCTCAAAGCTTCTTCACAGAGAGGGTGAAATACCTTTACTTCTGAATCTGAATATGAAATCCACATAATATACTCCCTATTCAAGATATTTTTTTAACTCTTTTGCGATGACTTCTGCAAGCAACGGTGGAACAGCATTACCGACAATTAAATTTCTGCCTTGTTTGCTTGAAGATACAATCTTATAGGAATCTGGAAATGACTGTAAACGCAGTGCTTCTCGGACTGTAATCAGTCTATCCTCTGAATAATGTATATTGCATCCAACATTTGGACGATTAAAATAAGTATTTATTGTGTAGGATGGCTTATCTGGTGAAAGCCGTCCATAACAAGTTGTATGACCACCTTCTTTTTGTAAACGCCGAATCCTTACAGACTTTACATCTGGCGGAATGTCCATATAATTTCCACCAGGTCTTACATGACAAATGATATATTTATCCAATTCGCTTAAACGAGGCACAAACTGTTCAGAAACAGCATTGCTATTTGACCTTATTTTTTTCTGGTAATCAGAAACAGGAGCTGTTTTGTAATTTAAAATACTATTTTCATCTTCTATGGCTTGTGGTAAATCTCCTAATGCTTCTTGAACGCTGACATATTTTTTTAATCCATCTATTCCTTTTTCATTATGCGTTGGAACAGGGAATTCAAACTCTTTATTATTCTTTAATCCGACTATAAGTACTCTTTTTCTTTTTTGGGGAATACCATAATCAGCTGCATTAACAACCTTTGTTGATATAGTATAGCCTATATCCTTAAATGCAGCTTGCAAAAGAGAAAGGATTTTTTCGCCGTTGCTATTTTTTGCAGAAAGAAGACCTGTAACATTTTCAAATACAAAGGCTTTTGGTTGGATTGTTGAGATAATTTTTATATATCGCCAAACAAGTTGTCCCCTAGCATCTTCAACATGACGATTTCCTGCCAATGAAAAGGACTGACATGGTGGACCACCAATAACTACATCTGCATGAGGAATTTTATTTTCATCAATTTTGTTTATATCTTCACAAATAATATGCTCGCCAATATTTGCTTTATACGTATTTACGGCATCTTGATTATTATCAATTGCCCAGAGAATATCATAGCCAGCATTTTTAAACCCGAGGTCTAAGCCACCTCCACCTGAAAAAAGACTTACAACGCTAACTGACATATTCATTTCCCAAGCGGTGAGCCTTTACTGAATGATATTCATTTATAAGTGTATCATATCCAACCGAAGTATAATGGGAAATTATTTTAGTTATTTCAGAAATTGCGGTAGTATCATTTTCAGAAATTAGATTTGAGGCATAATACTTTAACTGCTCTACATCTTTGTTTGAAAAAGTAGACAAATCGGGAAACATTAAATTTTCCAAATCGTATCGCTGCAGTTTTAAAAGACCTGCACCATATTTTTTACCTGCTTTCTCAAGCTGATAGAATGTATAGTAATTGTTGAGTAGTGCAAAAAGTACAAGTTCATCAGTATTGTTATTTTGTTTGATGATATAAAAATTGTCGCGGGCAAGATAATTATTTTCATTGTAAACAAATTTCATATCGTTGCGCACAAAATAACTGAAAAGAATTCCCGAACTGTTTACAGTATGAATTACAAACCAATTTTTATTATTCTGTATTCGCTCATATAAAGTTTTTGGAGAAGCCTGAGACTTTATTTCATTTTCATATTTACTGAGATAATTTTTGACTTCATCTGTGAGAGATATTTTTTCATTGGGAATAAAAACATAGTCGGGTTTTGAATTCTTAGTTGAATATCCTTTGATTTCTTTTGGCGAAGAAAGAATTTTCTTTAGATGCAATCTTGAATCTTCTTTTTCAAATGGTGGATTAATATACATTGAGTTATAGCCTGTAGACATTCCGCGACGAATAATACCATAAGAATCAAAACTATTTGAAAAATCTAACTGCAATTTTGATGTGTTCGTTTTTTGTTCTAAAAAGTTTCCGTTTGAAAACATGAGATATTTTATTTTAGGCGAAATGTCATCAGTAATTTTTTTAAGTTTTAAAATAATTACATCAGTAAGAACATTTTTTTCAAAGACATCTCCAGATAAATAAATCTGTTCGACAAGTTTACATTGAGAATAAATAACTTTTTCAAATTGCTTTCCACTTCTTGCTGTAATCCAACTTCCAGGAAAAATGACAATCAACTCTCCATTTTCCTTCAAAAGTGAAATTGCTTTTACAATGAAATACATATATATGTTGGCTGTGGAGGGTAACTGTCCAAACAAGTGATTTTTGCGTAAAAGAGATTTCGTTATTCCAAAAGAAGCAAGGTTATCAATTTTTTCCTGCCTAATATACGGAGGATTCATAATTATTCCACTTACTTTTTCTGTATCAAGCGAAAGAAAATCAGCATTTAAGAGAGAATAATCTTCAAAAGTTTTTTTTACATCATTAAATAAAGTTTTATCGATTTCACAACCTGATACGTTTTTATAATTCTTTTTTTTTAAAGCAGACAAAAATGAACCATTTCCAAAGCAAGGGTCTATAATCCTAGCTGATTTATCGAGAGAAAATAAAGATACCATGTAATCCGCTACTATGCGGTTGGTAAAAACTTGACCTAAATCCATTCTTCCACCTTTAGATAATATACCACAAATCTACAAAAAATTATAGTCTTCAGGTCAATTATATACCATCTACAGTGTCATAAAACGACACCATAAGAAAATAACACTCAAAATTACGTAATCCATCTAAAAAAAACACGCCGAGTTTTCCCTAAATACACGCCGAGAAATTTAAAAAACTCGGCGTACTTTTTAAAATTCTCGGCGTGTTTTTGCCATATATTATAATTTTTAGTACAAAAAACGATTTAATTCTAAAAACTTTACTTTATTTTATAATTTTACTTGACATATTTGGTTGATTTTTATAAATTATAGTCAGAAAGAATAAAAGGACATGGAAGTTTCAAGATGAATGAGTCAGTAAGAAACAGAATCGAAGAAAGGCTTAAGGCTAAAAAGATGAGTCAGAAGGACCTGGCAGAAAAGCTCGGTGTTACAGAAGTTACAGTGAGCAGATGGCTAAATGGAGAACGCGACCCGTCAATCGAAACCCTGAACAGGATTGCAGATGCTCTTGACACCACCACTTCATATTTCTTTATCACCGATGACTGGCAGACTGAAAAAAAGCCAGCAGAAGAAAAAAGCGGAATGAGCACAGGGCTGAAAGTAACATTCGGCGTTATTCTGGGGCTTGTGATTGCGGCGGTTGCGGCTGGTCTCCTTTCCAAGGACGAAAAAGAACAGCTGGTAGATATTCTAAAAAAAGATGATGCGTAAAACTGTAAGGAGTGTAAGATAAAACCGCTAAAATAGCGCGGCTTTATCTTACCTAAAGTTTGCGTTGCAAACTTATTATTGAACTGCTGTTCCTCATTACATTACGGAACAGCGTAAAAAGTCAAATCGATTGTTGAAACAATCTTCTTGACTTTTTACGGGAGGTGAAAAATGACATGACTAAAATAAAAAAGGCTCTCTAATCAGTACCAATGATTAAAAAGCCATTCAAAGACAGACGGAAAACCGTTGCCGTTTAACTTAATTATCTTAACGGTTTTCCACTTTTATTTCAAGTTACCAAAAAGTTAGCCGTTGGCATAAAACTTTTGGAACTTAAATTGAATTACAAGGAGTCGCCTATGAAAGCGAGATACCTTGAACAGGTTGCGGTCGCCTTAAAGAACCGCAAGGAAAATCAATATGAAATACAGAATAGTACAGAGAATAAATCCCCTTAATAAGGATGAAACAAAATTTTACGCTGCTCCACAGTATATGGAAGAACTGACTGTAATGGACTTGGCAAAAGACATCAGCGATGCATGTACGCTCAATGTGACCGATGTTGAGGCGGTACTTACATCGCTTTTGCGAAAACTTCCGATGTACCTCAAAAATGGATTTAAAATCCAATTGGGGAATTTAGGGCGTGTAAAGCTTTCATTCTCATCAAAAGGATTTGCAAAAGCCGAAGATGTGGATGCAAACAGCATTACAAGCAAGAGGATTCTTTTTACGCCGAGTACAGAATTGAAGGCTGAAATTGAAAATGCTAGTTTTAGCCAAATGTAGCGTAAAGTGATGTAAAAATGGTTAGCCCTGCCAGAATGAATCTTTGGCAGGGCTATTTTGTTGCTATGTTATCAATGTGCATGAAGAAATATTAATCGCCATCATAGCAAACAGGACAAATTTCATCTTCATATTCTTTTTCTGCTCCACAATAAGGGCAAAAGTATTTTTCTTGTGTATCATTTTCTTTATCATCATAGAGCATAAACCTTAGAATATCGTAAGCCGCATTTATTTTTGCTTCAGATTCAGAATTTCCACGGCCTATTCCTCTTGATTTATAACCTTCCCAGTTTTTTATGCAATCAATAAAATACCAACAAACGATTTCTGTTCCTAATTGCTCATTTTTTGGAAATTCATAAAAAGGCTTTGTGATAAAACCTTTTTGATACAGAATATTCAATTGCTCTACACTTCTTGAAACTTCTATTTCCCCAATTGCTTGAAACATTCCGTCAAAATCCAATTCCTCTGATTGTATTTTCTGATTGTAAATTTCTTCCACTGCCATTTTATAACAAACATACGAAGGATGATTTTCATCTCCGATATATTTATTCTTGAAATTCAAATATGTTGTCCTTAGTTTATTCCAATCAACACTGTTTTTTATAAGTCTGCTTTTTTCTTCCAAATCAGAAGAACCGAAAACAACATTCCATGTATACAAGTTATTCTTTTTGTTTAGTTTTAATCGCTGTATCTCATCATTTTTATTTCTTGAAACTATTGCGATATCAAAACTAAAGATTACGATTCCTTTATCATTACGGATAATGTATGTTAAAACTGAGGAAGAATTTTGCCCATCAGAAAAGTTTTCTTTTTGTTCTTTTATGATTTTGTTTAACTCAATTCTAATGAATTCTTTTAAGTATTCCAAATTTTTATATTTTTTAGGAAGGCTTGATAAATCGATTTCTAAGTTAATATCAACATCAATCGGATTCTTTTGTCTATCACTAACTAATCTTGTTATAAGGTTTCTTTTTCCTGCACTTCCTATAATGTAGTATCTAGAATTGATTCCATTTAATCTGAGATTTTTCACTAACAAATGAATCAATTTTTCTGTTTTTTGCAAATAACCTTTGCATTCCTTTTTCGGGACAAATTCATAGTGTTGTTCTTTTTTCATAAAAAAAACTCCTTCTGCCCCTGACCGTCCATTTGTTTAGCAACAAATCGTTACAGAATATTGATATTTAATAAGAAAATCAATAGGTTAGTAAAAAAATGCCTACCTTTTCAGATTTTTCTGTAAGGTAGGCTCAAATATTTTAGTTAGTATAAAATATTACTTAATCAAACTGTGATACTCTTGCAGAAACTTAACTCCACCCTCGCCACCATTGCCATTCTTTACACTCTCAATGCCCTTAACAGCTGCCACAGCACCAGCGAGCGTCCCCTGCAATAGTTGTGATGTAGCTTACCTTGTACTTCAAGCAAGAGAAACGAGTATGCGCAAGACGAATAGCACAATAAAAAACATTGATTGTTCAATTCTCCTCTTTTCCCTGTAAAATAAAGCATATCCTATAATTCTAAGGAGATTACATGAAAAAATCACTTTCCCTTTTTATAGCGGCATTTTTCGCCACACTTTTTCTCGCTTCCTGCGAAAGTACAAAAACAGCTGCAACTTCAAGCGACCAGAACAAGAGCGACTGCAGGTTTGATTTTGGAACGGATGTTTCAGCCCGATTTACCGGCACGGCTTATCTTAAGAATCTGATTTCCCTTGACGACACCTACAACTTTCCAGAAACGAATGTCATCACCTTCGCCCGTGATTCCAGAAGTGGCTGGCATGTTCATGGCGGAATGTATGTCATCGGTGTTGGCGGAGTTGGCTTGTATCAAGAAGAAGGAAAGCCCGCCATCATAATCAGAAAGGGAGATGTTATTCAGATACCCGCCGGAGTGAAGCACTGGCACGGCTCCACCAAAGACAGCTGGTTTCAGCAGATTGTAGTCTACGACAAAAATTGGAAGCCTTCTGACGGTGCGGACGGCCACGCAGGCGGCGAAATTACGGCGGAAGAATTTGCCAGCCTCAAAATGATTGAAAATCCTGACCGCGTAAAAAAGCACGATGCCTCCCTTATGTTTGACAGGGGCGAAAAGCCGGTTAAGTTCTCTACCTTTAACGGCGAAGTCTATCTTACAAATGTGGTCACAGGCGAAAACGAGGCAGGTTCACCGGGAATGCATTATGTGGTCTTTCCGGAAGGCATTTACAACGCATGGCACAGCCACGAGGGCGGACAGATTCTTATTGTGACGGACGGAACCGGCTACCACCAGATAAAGGGCGGCCAAGTGGAAGAACTTCATGTGGGAGATGTGGCTTTCTGTCCCCCGGACACCACACACTGGCACGGCGGAAGCCTCTACGGAACATTCGCCCACATCGCAATCAACACCAACCCCGAAAAACCAGGCGTAACCTGGTATGAGATGATGAGCGAAGAAGACTACAGGAAAATCACGCAAGGAGAATAAGACATGAGAAAGACTCTTTCTACTATTTTATCAATCACATTGCTGACAGCTTCTATTGTTCTTTCGGGGTGTGCGTCCGCAAAATCGCAGAACAGTCCGACTGATAATGCTGTGGTTTCCACACAGGCGGGAAAAATCCGCGGAAGTGTTACAAAAAGCGGTGTTCTTTCGTTTAAGGGAGTTCCCTATGCTGAGGCCAACGAGCGTTTTGTACCTGCAAAGCCTGTGCCGAAATGGGAGGGAATTCGCGATGTGACCGAATACGGAAAAATCTCTCCTCAGATGGAATTTATGTCTTCAAACATGCTGAGCGATGAGATTTCAGACAACAACTGCCAGAACCTCAATATCTGGACTCCTGGTCTCGACAAGAAAAAGCGGGCGGTCATGGTCTGGCTTCACGGAGGCGGATTTTCATCGGGTAACGCGCAGGAAACGACTGCCTATGACGGCGAAAACCTTGCACAAGCAGGCGATGTGGTTGTAGTAAGCGTAAATCATCGTTTGAACATTCTTGGTTTTTTTGACCTTTCTAAATACGGTGAAAAATATCGCTATTCTGGAAACGCTGGGGTTCAGGACATCATCGATTCACTTACATGGATTAAAGCTAACATCGTAAACTTTGGCGGTGACCCGAACAATGTAACAATATTCGGAGAATCTGGCGGTGGAGCGAAAGTGCTCGCTCTTATGACAAGCCCACATGCAAAAGGTCTTTTCCACAAGGGAATCATCGAAAGCGGTTCAACTGATACTATGGGAGTTGTCTTTACAAAACAGAATGTTGCCCGTTATGTAACAGACGAAACCCTCAAATCACTTGGAATCACTCAAGATAATATAGAAGAAATTCAGAAAGTGCCTTTTGAACGCCTTCTTACAGCCGGAGAAGCAGTGCTTGCAAAGGCTGCAAAAGATTTAGAAATTGACGGAGCTTTTGGACCTGGAACTGCCCTTATGTGGGAACCGGTTGTAGACGGCGACTTTATGCCTACTGACCCGGTTTCCAAAGATGGCTTTGCTTCTGGCGGAAAGGGAATTTCTCTTCTTATCGGAAGCAACCTGAACGAGTGGACAAGTGTTCCACTCCTTGCAAAATCAGCTGAAGAAAAAGCCCGTCTTGAAAAACTCTCTGAAACTGAAATTCTTGCAGAGGCACAAAAACTCTACGGAGACAAGGCAGAAAAAGTCATTGCAGAGTACAAAAATGCATATCCTGAAAAGGAGCTCTACAACGCACTTTTAATAGATACAATGATTCGCCTTCCAATTCTCAAAATAACTGCGGCAAAAGCTGACCAGAAATCAGGAGATGTTTATTCATACATCTTCGGCTACGGTTCTCCTTTCAGCTTCCATACTTTTGAAATTCCTTATGTATTCAATAATGCTGGAACCAGCGTCATGGGAACAATTTCAACAGATGTTGAAAAAGACAAAAAAATCGCAGAACTGATGAGCGGAGCCTGGATTTCATTTGCAAAGACAGGAGAACCTGGAACTGAACTCACAGGAAAATGGGATTCCTACTCCCGTAAAAACGGAGCCGTGATGATTCTGGATGAAAAGAGCATTCTTACCCACCACCACGACGAACCCCTGCTAAAACTGCTTGCACCGGAATATGAGTGGTAAATAGCTTCTAGCTGTAAAAGAACGGAGGAAAACTCATGAAAATCAAATCAATTATCTTAACTGCACTTATTGCAATTGCCGCAACAAACGGATTATTTGCACAGAATAAAACTAGCAGTACTGACAGCAATATTTTTGCTTTTTTGCAAAGGAACATACATGAATGCAAGCGACATAACAACAAAAACAAAAATCCAGGATATTATTTCTGACCCTGGGCTTGGCGACTGGGGACGGCTCCTCTTCCCTGCAAGCGAAGGCTACTGGTCGGGCGACACGCTGGGAGATTTGCAGCTCACCTGGTACAGCCACATAAATCCCCAGAAGACTGTGGAAATAGTGCGATATGTGACGGAGTGCACGGAAAACGGCGAACAGGTCTTTTTTGACATTTACAGCGAGGCAGAAAAACGCGCCGATCCTGCAAAACAAAATACAGGAATTTTCTTTTTCAGAGGCAAACCTGGTGCAAAAACAGCCATCTGCAATGCGGGCGGCGGCTTTGCCTATGTTGGGGCAATGCACGATTCCATGCCTCATGCACTGGAGCTTTCAAAAAAAAGGTTACAACGCATTCGCTCTGATTTATAGACCCGGCGCACAGACGGCCTGCCAGGACCTTGCACGGGCAATTGCATTTCTTCACCAGAACTCATTCCCCCTTGGTATTGATATGAATGGATATTCTCTTTGGGGCGGAAGTGCAGGAGCAAGAATGGCAGCCTGGCTAGGCTCATTGGGAACAGAATACTTTGGTGAACAGTCGTATCCTCGACCCGCCGCTGTCATCATGCAATACACAGGCCTTGGTGAAGTCTACGGAAATGAACCTCCCACTTATAACTGCGTTGGAACGAACGATGGAATTGCTTCCTTCAAGACAATGGAACGCCGCATAAATGCAATCAAGGCAAACGGAACAGATGCACAGATAGAAGTTTTCCGAGGTTTAGGACATGGCTTTGGACTTGGACAAGGAACCGTTGCTGAAGGCTGGATAGACAATGCGGTAAAGTTTTGGGAAAAGCAGAATGAGTAGCTGAAATGTGTGAGCCCTGAGTATGCGCAAGCCGCGAGAGCGGCGTGATAAATAATTTCCTCACGCCTTCGCAGCATAGCTGCTCGGAGACTCGCTAAAAACAGTCCACCGGACTGTTTTTACACCGTATCACGGTGTCGCTCCCTACATGCAAACGAGCGAAGCGAGTATGCGCACGGCGAATGAGCCTTACGGCTCGTTCTGCAAGGAAATTATAAACTTGTGAGCTATGCGCACGGCGAATAGCACCTTGCGAAAGTTTGATTGTTCAAGGCAGGTATATCTCTGCTATCATTTAATCATACGGAGGACACAAGATGAAATTAAAATCAATTCTTATGGCAACAGCGATTATGATGCTTACAACATGCGGCCTGATTGCACAAAACTCAAAAAACTCAAAAACTCTGGTTATGTATTTTAGCTGGGGTGGCACAACGGAAAAAATGGCAAAGATGATTTCCTCATCTAACGGCGGGGAGCTTTTTAGGATTGAGCCGACAAAGGCTTATCCAACAAGCTACAGTCCTTGTACTGAAGTTGTAAAAGAAGAACTGGATAATGGTGTATTCCGCCAGGTAAAAAAGGCTCCGGATTTTTCTAAGTACGATACAATTTTTGTAGGAGTTCCTGTATGGTGGCATACAGCACCAACCCTTATGACGCATTTTCTTGAAAATCATTCTGCCGACCTTAAGGGCAAAACTGTCATTCCTTTTTTGACCTATATGGCGACCTACCGCGACGAAACTCTTCAAGCTCTTGTAGACGCGACGCCGACTGCAAAGCACCTTGAAGGCTTAGGAACAACAAATCCAAACCAAAAGGAAGTGGATGCCTGGCTCAAAAAGATTGGGTTAGGAAAATAATTTTTAGGAGATATTATTATGGATTATGTAACATTATCAAACGGAATAAAAATGCGTCGTTCGCTAACGCGAACTTACCGAGTTTCCGCTTCGCGAAAACTCGCGCAGGAACAGGAGGCCTAAAATGGAATATAAGACTTTATCTAATGGAATTAAAATGCCTGTTTTGGGCTATGGTGTGTATCAGGTGACAAAGGAAGAGGCTGAGCGTTGTGTTTCGGATGCTCTTGAGGTGGGTTACCGTTCGATTGATACGGCACAGAGTTACTTCAACGAGGAAGAAGTAGGAAACGCAATTGCAAAATCGGGCATTGCCCGGAGCAACATTTTCCTTACAACAAAAGTCTGGATTGAGCATTACGGCTATGACTCTTGCAAGGCTTCTGTAGAAGAATCTCTTAAGAAACTCAAGACTGATTACATTGACCTCATGCTTCTTCATCAGCCTTTTGGTGATGCTTACGGTGCATGGCGCGCTCTTGAAGAATTTTATGAAAAAGGAATTTTAAAGGCAATCGGAATCTCCAACTTTTATGCCGACCGCATGGTGGAGTTTGCGTCCTTCAACCGCATAAAGCCTATGGTGAATCAGGTGGAATGTCATCCTTTTAATCAGCAGATTGAGGCGAAAAAATGGAATGACAAATACGGCATTCAGCTAGAAGCCTGGGCTCCTTTTGGGGAAGGTCGTGGAGGGCTTTTTGAAAATCCTGTCTTAAAGGAAATTGCAGCCGCTCACGGAAAATCAACCGCTCAGGTAATGCTTCGCTGGCACTTGCAGAGAGGAATTGTGGTTATTCCAAAATCAACCCACAAGGAACGCATGGCAGAAAACCTGAATGTCTTTGATTTTACCCTCACTGCCGAAGAGATGGCAAAAATTACTGCTCTCGATACTGCAACAAGTTCTTTCTTCAGTCATCAGGATCCTGCAATGGTGGAATGGTTCGTAAAAATGGTTGAAGAGCGGAAGAAGCAGCAGAATTCTTCAAAAGAAAAGAAGGCATGGTAGAAAAGCGAATAAATCAGTTATGATGTTCCCCGTGATGGTTGCACTTAGCTTCAAAGTTTGGCTGTAACCCGGGGACATATTCAACACATCCTATTCCGGTTTCGTACTTTATTCCGACAGGTGTCAAATTCCAAAATAGGCAGTTTAATGCCTGCAAGGAGAACGAAATGGAAACAAGAAATGTTTTTATTCAGGTTATAAAAAAGCCTGCAAGAAAACACGGTTTTACGTTGTTGCGGGCTACGGCTTCGCCCCAGAACAAATTCAAACATTTGTTTTCGCGCGCTCATCTTTTAAATCCTTTCGCCAGCTATCAAAGTCTATCGAAAAATCTTTTTCTTCTATAAATATATCACTATGAAGCAAATAAAAATTCTTCTGTGGATTTAGACGCAATAATATAGAAGAAAAACTTATTAAAAATGTTGAAGACGCAGCTCCGCTTATTCTGAAAGATTTGGTTCAATACAAAGAAGGAAAAACTGAAATCACAGTCTTCTGTGTTCCGCACATTTTGGAAGCCGGTCAGATAATTGTAATGCAAAAAAATGTTTCCATTCGCTGAAGGCGCTTACAAAATTAAAAATTAAAGATGATTTTGACGGTTGTAAAATAACAGCTTATTATGCGAGATTGACAAAGTATCAATTTGCATTAAAATAAATCTATGTTAATGCTAAATAGAAGATTTTTGCTGGCATCCTTGTTGATTTCTTTGTTTTCCTTTGGATTTTTAGTTTCATGCGATTCGGTTTCATGGGCAGAGGAAAACTCTGAATATATAAATTCAATAACATCAGAAGATTTTCAGTCCGTGAAGGAACAAAAGCTTGCGGATGAAGCCAGTGCTCCGACAAACGGTTTCTATACTTGCGGTGCTTATGATAAGAAAATTTTTGATGCAATCTATAAATACAGAAAACAAAAAGGTCTGGCTTCCATCATGCGCTGGGATTGGAACTTGCATGAAATCTGCATAACTCATTCAAAAAAAATGGCAAATAAAAAGCAGATTTTTAATATAAATGTGAAAAAAATATCTGCTGGTTATGAATTCGTTGCTCAAAATGTTGCTTTTAGCAAGATTATGACTATGGATGATGCTGCGGTCGATGAAATTGTAAATCTTTGGGCTTCAAATTCCCGAACCAGAAAAAATCTTGAAAATCCAGATGTGAATTATTTTGCTGTCAGCAGTGTAAATAAGTCTGGAGCAAATAATGTCAGCGACGGTTGTTATTACACTTTGATTCTTGCAAAAAAATGATAGAACACGGCTTTGTTGTAAAAACAATGGAGCAAAAATCAAGGGCTTTGTCTCAAAAAAGGCCCCAGGCGACAGCGACTCTGTAGTAGTTGTCAAAGTAAATTGTAATAATTTAAGTTACATCAAAAATCTGTTAAAATTGGCGTATGAAAATAAGCAGCAAATTTACGGTGGCGGTTCACACGTTGTTGTGCATTTACCGTTTTAAAAAAGAATACAAGGTTACTTCGGATTTTATTGCCGGAAGCACGGGCGTAAATCCTGTGATTATACGGCGGACGCTCATTTCGCTCAAGGCGGCGGGTCTTGTGAACGTTGCGGCCGGAACTGGCGGAGCTGAGCTTGCGGTAAAGCCGGAGGATTTTACACTTTTTGACATTTACAAGGCTTCGGGCAGCATGGAAGAAAATATTTTTGGTTTTCACGAACAGCCGAATCCCGCGTGCCCTGTCGGCGGAAACATTCACAACATACTCGACTCCCACCTTGCGGACGCACAGAAAGCGTTTGAGCAAAAGCTTGCGACGGTAAAATTTTCCGACCTTGCGGCAGAACTAAAAAAGGCGGAATCTGCGGAGAAATAACAAATTGGCGTTCCCACAATGCTTTGCATACGTGGCGGTCCGGCAATCACCTCCGGCGCTTGCCGTCGCTATGTCCGCAACTTGCTGCGCGCGGTCCTCACTTTGTTCGGACTGCCTTCGGCATTGCTCCCAGCGCTACCGCATCCGCTAAAAAAAGTTCCTTTAGATTTTCTAAAACTTCCACATCCGCAGGAAGCTATTTTTTGCTTTCAAGATTTTTCGAGTCTGCAGAGGTTTTCATAGATTTTTAAAAGAAGTTCCCTAAGCGTGTTTTTTCCATCTTCCGAAAGCCATTCGCCAAATTTATTTTCTAGCAGATTTTTGTCCGCGTCATTTTTTGAGCAAAGGTTAATTCCTTTTTCTGTTATGGCGACATTTTTAGACATTCTTCCGTTTTTTATTGTCATTTCTGTTTTTACAAGCTGCTTTTCTTCCAAACGCTTGATTATTCCGTTTGTCGTTGGGTGCGAGACTTCAAGAAAAGTTTCTATTTCTTTTTGCGTTGTCTGATGATTTTCTGCTTCGTTGACAAAAAACAAAACCTTTAGCTGCGAAAAAGTTATGCCAAGCGAATTCAAATTTGCATTCACATGTTTTTCAAGTTTTTCATCAATTTTCTTAAAAAGAAATCCAATGTCGTTTTTGTGGCTATCGTTCATTGTTCATATTTTATAGCGTAAAAGCAATTTTTTAAAGCAAATTAAGCAATTAACTGTAACTTGCTACACTTGATATTGTTTTCTTATATGTAGTACGCTACACTTAAAATAATGATAATTCATCAGGAGGTCGATTTTGGCTCTTTATAAAAAAATTGCTTTTTTTGGGATTTTTTCCTTGTTTTCGTTCGCTCTTTTTGCAGGGGAAAAACTCGTTCTTACGGCGGACAAGGCTGTTGAAAAAGCTCTGGAATTTCATGTTGACATAAAAAGATCAGAAATTTCGCGCGGGCAGGCAAAGCGTGAGTATAAAAACTCGTGGAACAAGGTTCTTCCAACTGTTTCGGCTGGAGTTTCCGCATCTGAAAAAAAATCCTGGAAAGATTCGGATTCTGACATCGTAAATGGCAGCGTTTCTTTTTCTTCTTCTCTTTCGCTTGATGCCGGGATTGCTTCTTCAATAAAAGCGCTGCGTTCGTCTTATGAGGCAGGCGAGATTTCCTATGAAGAAACAGTCCGTAAAACAGAATGTTCAGTTCGCACAGAATTTTACCAAATTCTTTATCTGAAAGAGCAACTCGAAAATGCGCAGAAAAATCTTGAAAGCTACGAAAAGCAGTTTGAGCAGGCAAAGGAAAAATACTCTCGCGGAACTGTAACTCAGCTTGATCTTTTAAGCGCGGAAGTGAATGTAGAAACCGCAAGACCTGATGTTGACAGTGCACGCGCAAATTTAAAAAATGCGCTGAAAGAATTTCTTGATGCGATTGGAATTGACCAGGCTTATGATGTTGAGCTCGAAGGAAGCCTTGATGATGCGGAACGTGTTGCTAAAATTGACCGTTCAGTTCTGGAAAAATGCGTGGAAAATTCTTCGGAAATAAAACTTCTTGAAAAAAATCTTGAGATGGCGCGCCACACAAAAAATGCGACATATACTTCGCTCAAGCTTCCGAACCTGAATTTGAGCGCGGATATTTCGCCTGAAATTTATTCTTATGATAAAAAATCAAAAATCGGAGCAGAAAATCCAGACTGGAGCATTTCGGCAGGAATTTCTCTTCCGGTTGATAGCTGGATTCCCGGTTCTTCGGCTTCTGTAAAAATTGCCGCAATTGACGACACCATAAAAGATTATGAAGTTCAGCTTGAAAATTTAAAAAAGACTGTAAAAACTTCCGCCGCCGAAAAATTCGAGGCGATTGAGCTTTCGCAGAAAAACATAACCGCAAGAAAGATGAATGTGGAGCTTGCACAAAAATCCTACGAGATGACCGAGAACGCATACAGTCGTGGCGCAAAAGACTTGCTTTCTTTGCAGGACGCGCTGGATAAGCTTAGCTCGGCAAAACTCCAGCTCCGGTCAGAACAGTATGCGCTTTTGTCAAATGTCCTGTCGCTTCAGGAGATGCTTTCGCTTCCGTCTGAAACCTTTTTTGAAAGTAAAAAAATTTCAGAAAGTGAAAAAAATTTAAAAAATACAAAAAATTAAATAAATCGAGGTAAAAAAATGAAAATCACGAAAAAACGACTTTGCTATACAGCTGCCGCAGTTATCATTCTTGGAATTATTGCCTGTATTCCAAAACGAAAAACAGAACTTCCGCCTGCGGAAAAAACTGTTTATCCTGTTCAGGTTGAAGCGGTTCAAAAATCAGACTTGCAGGAATATCTTTTGCTCAGCGGAAATGTAAAGGCAGAAAACACGATTTCTGTCTTTCCGGATATGGCAGGAAAACTTGTGAATGTTCCTGTAACTCTTGGCTCCTACGTAAAAAAAGGGCAGGTGATTGCTGAGGTTGACCCTTCGGTTCCAGGTTCGGTTTACGCGAAAAGTCCGGTTTACGCCCCGATTGAAGGCTATATTACGTCGCTTCCGCTGACTCAGGGAACAACCGTTTCTACTTCGACAGAAATCGCGCTGATTGGAAATATAAAAAAACTGCAGATTGAATCAAAAGTTCCGGAAGGAAAAATCGGCATCCTTGAAAATAATCAGACTGCCGAAATTTCCCTAGAAACGTACAAAAACGAAACTTTCCCGGCTCATATTTTTAGAATAAGTCCGATTGTTGACGAAACTTCGCGCGCAAAGGAAGTCTATTTTCTTTTTGACACAAATGATTCAAGAATCAATGCCGGAATGTACGTCCGCATAAAACTGAACACGATTCTCCACAAAAACATAATTTCTGTTCCGTCGGAGTGCATTGTTACGGAAAGTGGAAAAAAATATGTCTACGTTGTCTCGGAAAGTGATGAAAAGCTGACTGTGAAAAAATGCGGAATTGAAGAGGGAATTACAGTTGACGCACGTACGGAAATTACAGCCGGTTTAAAAGAAAACGACCGGATTGTTGTAAGCGGAATGCAGGTTCTTTCAGACGGAGTTGAAGTCCGCGATGTGAACAAAAAAAACTGAGTAATAGGGAGAATAAATTATGAGCGTTTCAAAAAAAGTCCTTGAACATCCTGTCCTGACAATTTGTGTTTTTGCGCTTGTTGCGATTGTCGCATTCTTTACGCTTGGGAACATCCAGATAGACTTGATGCCTGATATGGATATGCCGGTCGCAATGGTTATGACAACCTACGACAACGCAGGACCTGAATCAGTTGAAAAATCCGTTACAGAAGTTCTTGAAAGCGGACTGATAAGCGTAAGCAATCTAAAGGAAATGACTTCTGAGTCTTCGGAAGGCTCATCGCTGATTAAGCTTGAATTCAATTACGGAACAAACATTGATACTGCGATAAACGACATACGCGACAAACTTGATATGGTAAAAGGAAGTCTGCCGGATGATGCAGATTCTCCACAGATTTTTAAGTTTGATTCAAGTTCAATGCCGATTATGACGCTTGCGCTAAACGGAAACAGTTCCGCTGATGAGCTTAGAAAACTCGCCGATGATGAGGTTTCTGACCGTCTGGAGCAGACATCTGGAATTGCCCAGGCCACGGTGCGCGGTGGACGCGAGTCAATTGTAAGAATCGAGCTTAGCCAGAACAGGCTGGACGCTTACGGATTAACTCTTTCTTCTGTGGTAGGCACGCTTGCAAGCCAGAACATTGAAGTTGGCGGTGGCTCAGTTTATGAAGGCACTAGAAAATATATGGTCCGCACAACAGGCGAATTCAATTCAATTGATGAGATAAACGATACTGTTGTTGGAACTGTAAACGGCTACGATGTAAGACTTTCGGACATAGGTGAAGCATTCTTAGGCTACAAAGACCAGACGAGCGAAGTTTTTATAAACGGAAAGCCGGGTGTTTACATAAGCCTTCAAAAGCAGAGCGGAAGCAATTCCGTGAACGTCGCGAATGCGGTTTATAAAAAAATCGGGGAAATCCAGTCGATTCTGCCGGAAGGTGTTTCCCTTGACATAATTTCTGATGACTCAACTTCTGTCCGCGACACTTTAAATTCTCTTGTAAAGTCAATTCTTGAAGGATTTGTTCTTGCGGTTCTTGTTCTTTTTGTATTCTTGCGAAGCGTAAAAAGCACGGTGATCATGGCGATTTCAATTCCGTTCAGCGTGATGATTACAATCCTCGTTATGGTTTTCAGCGGAATCACCTTGAACATGATTACAATGACAGGACTTATTCTTGGAATCGGAATGGTTGTCGACGCTTCTGTCGTAGTTCTTGAAAATATCTATTCATACAGAATCAGGGGAACAAGCGCGAAAGTTTCTGCGGAAATCGGAACTCAGGAAGTAATGTCTTCTGTAATTTCCGGAAATCTTACAACAATCTGTGTTTTTATTCCGTTCTTTGTGTACAAGTCAAAACTTGATATGCTCGGCGAACTTTTTACGACGCTGATGGTTGTAATTATAATCGCGTTGCTTTCATCTCTTGTTGTCGCAATGTTCCTTGTTCCAGTTCTTGCTGGAAAATTTCTTCCTGTCGACAACAGAACCGAAGTTCCTATAAATAATAAATTCCTTAAAAAATGCGATTCCGCCGTGGAAAACGCAATCAGCTGGATTCGGGACAGATATCGCGCCGCTTTAAGAGTTGCACTTCATCACCGTTTTGCAACTGTTCTTATTTCGTTTACAATCCTTTCTTCTTCAGTTTTACTTTTTAATCATCTTCGCGTAACTTTTATGTCGAATTTCAATGATACAGAAGTCGGACTGAACGTTGAGCTTCCGCTTGGAACAAAACTTTCCGAGACTAAAAGCGTTCTTGAGCAGTTTTACCAGATTGCAAAGGATGAAATAAAGGGCTACGAAAATATTGTCGTAAGCGTCGGCTCTTCCAGCGGAATGTCGCTAAGCACAGACACTTCATACAAAGGCTCGATAAGCATAACCCTTCCAGATGCCTCAAAGCAGACAGATAGCGCGGACAGCGTAAAGCAAAAACTCCGCCGTCATTTTGAAGATTTTCCTACAGCTACGTTCACTTTTGATGACGGAAAAATGCAGCAGATGACAGGAAGCGACATAGACATTGCGCTTTCCGGAAACAGCCTTGAAAAACTGGTTAAAACAGGAAATCAGATTAAAGACCTTATAAAAGAAAAAATTCCGGAAGCGACAGAACCAAGCCTTGATATTGAGGAAGGACTTCCGCAGGTTGAAATCCAGATTGACCGTGCCCGCGCCTCATCTTTTGGAATCAGCGTAAGTTCAATTGCAAACGAAATAAACTACAGCATAAACGGCAAAACCGCCACAACCTACCGCGCAGACGGAGACGATTACAGCGTGGTTGTTCTGCTTAATGACCAGGACAGAGGCGACATTCCAGACCTTGAAAAAATCTACGTGAACGGAACTAACGGACGTTATGCGGTTTCAAATTTTGCGCAAGTTGTGCGTGGAACAGGACCTGTTTCAATAAGCCGCGAAAATAAAACCCGGACAGTCCACCTTACCGCAGAAATTACAGCCGGCTCTAGTGCAGGAGAAGTTGAAAACCAGATAAAGCAGACAATAAACGAAAATATGGTTATTCCAGAAGAGGTTAATGTTTCATTTGAAGGCTCATGGAAAGACACGATGAATACAATGAAAATTCTTTTGATTGTGGTTTTCCTTGCCGTAATTCTGGTGTTCGGTGTAATGGCAGGAACATACGAGTCATTCAAAGACCCGTTCATAAATATGTTCACGCTTCCGTTCCTTATAGTTGGCGTCGTTGTTATTCATCTTGTTACAGGCCAGGCGTTCAGCATGGTTTCAATGCTAGGCGTAGTAATGCTTGTAGGAATCGTTGTCAATAACGGAATTATTCTTGTTGACCAGACGAATCTTCTAGTGCACCGCGGAATGAAAGTTCTTGAAGCGTGTGAAAGCGCCGGAGCCTCGCGCCTTCGTCCAGTTCTTATGACAACGCTTACAACAATTCTTGGAATGATACCGATGGCGTTTTTTGGAGACGCAAATTCCTCAATGACACAGCCAATCGGGCTTTGCATAATCGGCGGACTTACATCAAGCACAATTGTAACGCTTTTTATAATTCCGGTTTTGTATTCGCTTTTTAACAAGAAAGAAGACAGTCAGAAAAAAAATAAAGCCGCACCGGAACTTTTGGCAATGCTGAAAGAAAATCACAAAGAAAACTCAAATCGCCAATAAAGGAAGCAAAAATGATAAGAATTGAAATAATCGCAAACCAATCCGTTCATGAAGAAATCATAAAAAATCTTGAAGCCGTAATCCCGGACTTTTGCTATTCGACGATACCTCTGGTCTACGGCCGAGGAAAAAACTCCCGCAAACTAGGCACAACAACCTGGCCGGAAACAAATTTTATTCTGCTTGCATATTGCGCAGATTCCGTGGAGCAAGACATTCAAACCGTAATCGAATATGAAAAGAAAAAATTCCCCGGCGAGGGAATAAAAATTTTTGTAATGCACGAGAAAAATCCCGAATTGACTAACTGATTAGAAAACCGGGCGGTCCGGCAATCACCTACGGCGCTTGCCGTCGCTATGTCCGCAACTTGCTGCGCGCGGTCCTCACTTTGTTCGGACTGCCTTCGGCATTGCTCCCAGCGCTACCGCATCCGCCTAAAAAAGTTCCTTTAGATTTTCTAAAACTTCCACATCCGCAGGAAGCCATTTTACGCTTTTAAGCTTTTCCTCGGAAAGCCATGCCGCGTTCTCGTGCTCAAGCAGAGTAAGCTTCCCGGAAACAATTGAACACAAAAAACATTCCATTGTCAGATGAAAAGCAGGGTAGTCGTATTCAACCGTGCAAATCTTGCGTTCCGCCCGGATTTCCGTCGCAAGCTCCTCGCGTATTTCCCGCACAATAGCCTGTTCCGCGCTTTCTCCATTTTCAATCTTTCCGCCTGGAAACTCCCACCAGTCCTTCCATTCTCCGTAGCCACGCTGCGTCGCAAAAACCATTTTTTCGCCGCCAGCCGCAGTACGGAAAATTACCGCCGCCGAAACATGGATTTGCTTGAGTGGTGTGGTTTGGGTTTTAGAATCGTTTTTTGTTATATTTGCGTTATTCATTTTTTCAGTCCTTTTTTTGTAAAGTCAATTATCGCTGTTTTTTCCCATTTTGTCAGTGCGTGTTATAAAGTCGTTGAAAAGCTCGTCAGGAACACGGCTATGAAGCGCGAATTTCATTGTGATTGGCTTGTTGCCTTCCGCGCTGCCCGGAAAAGTTGAAACCTGACCAAGATAAATGAACGGCTGGGTTATGTTTTCTACTTTTTTTGGACTTAAAAGACAAATAACAAGAAATGTGATATAGTATTTTTCTATAAGGAAATTTTATGAAAGTAATAAGTCTTTTCAGCGGCTGCGGCGGTCTTGATTTAGGATTTGAGAGGCTCGCCTTCACAGGAGAATTTATATGAAAAAACTCTTTACTGTAATCGCGCTTTTGACTCTTTCAACACTTTTATTTGCACAAAAAGCGGGTGACAAAATTTCATTTACTGCCACAGACTTTAAGGGAAATCCCGTAACAAGCGAAATTTTTGCAAAGAATAAGCTTACGATGGTAAACATCTGGGGTACTTTTTGCGGTCCCTGCATCCGGGAAATGCCTGATCTTGCCCGCATAAACGAAGAGAATAAGGCAAAGGGAATTGAAGTTATAGGAATTGTAATAGATATTCTTGATAACAAGGGCCAGGTCAGTGAACGGGTAAAGACAACAGGCGAGAAAATCATCAAAAATACCGGCGCAGACTATACCCATGTTATTCCGAATATCGAGATGTTCTCCGGTCTTCTGCGAGGTGTGCAGGCTGTTCCGACAACGATTTTTGTAGATTCAAACGGAAATCAGGTTGGAAATGCGTATCTTGGTTCACGCAGCCAGAAAGACTGGCAGAAGATTATCGATGGAATTCTGGAAAAATGAAATTGGATGAAAAAGTCCGTAAAATCATAGCAATCATCTCCCTCTGTCTTGGAATTGGCCTTGTGATAGCAGGTGTTTTCCGGGGAGAGGCAGAAACTGTTTTCAATAAAGCCAGCAGAATCTGCCTGGAATGTATCGGAATAGGATAGAAGAGGAATTTTTCTATGGCAGGCAGTTCAAGACTGAAAAAACATTCCCGCATTCGTCTAATATTTCAGGCATGTTTTGCAGCCATTTCAAACGGCTACATCAAGGGTTTCTCCCATGGAAAAATTTTTGAGGGCGGCTCGAAAGCTGTCTGCCTTCCGGGGATGAACTGCTATTCCTGTCCAGGTGCGCTGGGAGCCTGTCCGATTGGCTCGCTGCAGGCCACGCTCAATGCCCGCGAATACCGCATCTCAATGTATGTTGTGGGCTTACTTGTGATATTTGGAATTATTCTTGGACGATTTGTCTGCGGTTTTTTATGCCCTTTTGGTCTTGTTCAGGATTTGCTTTTTAAGATTCCATTCGTCAAAAAAATCCGTCGTCTTCCGGGCGAAAAAGGTCTGCGCTGGCTGCGTTTTGTATTTCTGGGAATTTTTGTAATCCTGCTTCCTATGTTCGTTATTGATATTACAGGTTTGGGCGAGCCCTGGTTCTGTAAGTGGATTTGCCCGGTGGGAACACTTGAGGGAGGCGTTCCGCTTGTGCTGTTAGATAAAGGAATGCGGGAGGCTGCGGGCTTTATCTTCCGCTGGAAAGTTTTAATCCTATTAATTACGCTGTTTTCTTCTATTATAATATGCCGTCCCTTCTGCCGCTATGTTTGTCCGCTCGGCGCGGTTTACGGAATTTTCAACAAGATTTCATTTTATCGCTTTAAAATCGACACTGAAAAATGCACAGAGTGTGCCTCATGCCAGAAAATCTGTAAATTAGACATTCCCGTCTGGCGGAATCCTAACAGCATGGACTGTATACGCTGCGGCGACTGCAAGACAGTCTGTCCCAATAAAGCAATCAAATTTACAGTATCGAATGTAGAAAAATAGAAAAAGGCTTGCAGGTAACAAATCAAAATTGACTGCAATGCTTTATATGACGCTGGATAATGTGGTGTGCGCTCTCTTTCCGATTATCCTTCGGACTGATGGATAATTTTGCTTTATATTCCAGGGCGGCTTTCTAAACCACCGGAAAAGATTTTATTTCTCCTGTTTCCCCCGCAAGTTTCAAAAACTTTTTGTCGGACTGGATTGCGTGCGTTATGAATTTTCCGTTGTGGAAAAGGGCGTAGGTTGTAACCGGGGAAGGGGCGTTCCGGGCGGATGGCTTATCTGTTATGTGGATTACTTTCAGGGGAATGTTGTTTTCTTTCGCCGCTTCCTGAACTTTTGGAACCCAGTAATATGTGAACGGACACTGGTCTGTGTAGTAAAGAACAAAACCGTTTTCGTCAGTTTTTGGGTGTCTTGCACATTCTTTGAATCTCGGAGGTTCGGCATTCTTGTCGAACGGAAGGTACATAAGTGTAATTCCCGGCTCGGAAGTGTCTGCGACAGCAAATCCCTTGTGTTCAAGATATTTTGAATCCGACAGAAACTCTTTTTTTCTTCCTTCCGACGAAAGTATGCAGATTTCTTTTTTTTCTGTTTCCTTTGCGTCCCGAATGCATTCCGAAATCAAATCGTCAGAATAACCGTGTCCTTTCATAGCTCCGGCAATCCACAGGCAGTTGATGTAAATGTAACCGCCAGCCTCAATCGGAATCCATGCATTTTCAGTCGGAATATATTCAATAAAACACTTGCCGCGCTCCTTGCTCCGGTAAAAAACAAGCCCGTCTTCAAAGCGGTTTTTCATCCATTCCTTTTTAGCAAGGCTCTGTTTTCCAGACATGGCGCAGCAGATGTGCTCCAGGTCAATGTTTTCTTTTGTAATTTTTATATATTCCATAAAGCTCTGTCCTGAAAGAAAAATTATTTTTCCCAGCTTAGCCGCATCAAGATAAAAGTTTTCATGTCTTCGTAAAAGTCCATTTTTGGCGGAATAATGCCGATTTGATCAAGGGCGGCTTTGACTAGCGGATTCTTATAGCAGCAGACCGCATTTGAAGATGCAAAAAAAAGCACATCCAACTGAATTTTATAGGATTTTTCAGCGGAAATATTAAGCATTTGCGAGAGCCTGTCGCGGAATAAATATGCAAAGTTATAATATTTTTTTTTGAAAGAGGCGAGTCGTTCGACTGTTACATTTGTTTCAATAATCGGATTTAAATACGAAACGTATCGCATATAATCCTGGTGCGCGTTTACAAGCCCTGCCCAGACTTCTGCAATTACTTCAAGGCTGAAATTATTTTTTTGCGGAAAAGCAGAAAGAAGCGAATTGAAGTATGCGGTCATTTTGTCAGCGGCAATTTCAAGGATGATTTCTTCTTTTGTTGTTACATACTTATATAAATTTGCGCGGGACCAGCCTAGTTTTTCTGCAATCGTAGAAAGAGTGATTTCTGTATAAGGAAAATTTTCAAAGAGTTCTTCGGTTGCTTTTTTTATCTGGTTCAGACGTTCTTCTTTCTGGTCGTAGCTTCGCGCGCGGATATAATCTGCCATGCAAATATAATAGAATAAAACAATTTTTCTTTCAAGAATAAGTGATAAAACGTTGTTTATTTTAATTTTTAGTATTGACAAGTAACTAAAATGTTTGTAAATTCTGTTTAAGTAACGGAATGTTTCTTAAGAATAAATAAAATGTAGTATTATGTATGTGCGCTAGGGATAGTAGCACCTGCGAAGCAGTCCGGTAGCGAAGCGGACGGATGAGCAGTTTGCGAAGTGCGGATAGCCCGACCGTTGCGGCAGTTGAGCTTGCGAAACGAACGCAGCGGTAGCGCCCAAAAAATGGAGAAATTATGTACTTGGAAAAAATCAATTCACCGGCTGACTTGAAAAAACTTTCTTTGCCGGAGATGACGGCTCTTGCTGGAGAAATGCGCGAGGCTTTGTTCAACCGGCTTACGAAAATCGGCGGACATTTTGGACCGAACTTTGGAATGGTTGAGGCTACAATCGCACTTCACTACGTTTTTAATTCTCCTGTTGACAAGTTTGTTTTTGACGTTTCGCACCAGAGTTACGCGCACAAGCTTTTGACCGGGCGAAAAGCCGGATATCTGGACGACGCGCATTTTGCGGAAGATTCGGGCTACACGAATCCTGACGAAAGCGGGCATGATTTTTTCAATGTCGGACACACCTCAACTTCGGTTGCGCTGGCGGCAGGCCTTGCGAAAGGCCGAGATATTCTTGGCGGAAAGGAAAATATCATCGCGGTGATTGGCGACGGCTCGCTTTCCGGCGGCGAGGCTCTTGAGGCTTTGAGCGTTGCAGGTTCCGAGCTGAATTCGAATTTCATCATTGTTGTGAACGACAACGAGATTGCGATTGCGGAAAATCACGGCGGAATCTACAAGAATCTAAAAGAATTGCGTGAGACAAACGGAAAATCTTCCGACAATATGTTCCGTGCGTTCGGGCTTGACTATATTTATGAGGAAAACGGAAACGACATCGGCGCAATGATTGCGCTTTTTGAAAAGGTGAAGGACATTGACCACCCGGTTGTGCTTCATATCCACACTTTGAAGGGAAAAGGCTATGCCCCTGCTGAGAAAAACAAGGAGGCCTGGCACTGGACTCTTCCGTTTGACCGCGCGACCGGAAAGCCGGCTGTGAATTTTGGAAACGGCGAAAGCTACGGCGCGATTACTCCGAACTGGATTATGGAGCGTGCCGCAAAGGACAGGAAATTTGTTGTCGTGACTCCTGCAATGCCGGCCTCGGTCGGACTTGTGCCTGAGCTTCGTGTAAAGCTCGGCCCGCAGTATCTTGACGTTGGAATCGCGGAGGAGGCGGCAGTTGCGGTCTGCGCAGGAATCGCGAAAAACGGCGGAAATCCGCTTCTGGTTACAAATATGACTTTCCTGCAGCGCGCTTACGACCAGATTTCGCAGGATGTCTGCATAAACAATCTGCCGGTTACAATGCTGATGAACTACACTTCGTTTGACGGACTTACCGACGTTACGCATTTGGGAATTTTCGGGCTTGCGGTATTCACGAATATTCCGAATCTTGTGGTTCTTGCTCCGACCTGCGCGGAAGAATATCTGAATATGCTGAACTGGTCAGTCGGACAAAAATCCCATCCGGTTCTGATTCTGATTCCGGGAAATGAAGTTGCTCATCGAGAATCTTGCGCAGACGAAAAAACTTTTGACGCGCTTGACATTTACAAAGTTGAAAAGAAGGGCGAGAAAGTCGCGGTTGTCGCGCTCGGCGATTTTTACCAGAAAGGCGAGGCTCTTGCGGCGGCTATAAAAAGCGGGCTTGGCTTTGAGCCGACTTTGATAAATCCGCGTTTTGCAAGCGGCGTTGACAAAAAACTTCTGGAAGAGCTTAAAAAAGACCATGGGCTTGTGATTACGCTTGAGGACGGAATCACAAGCGGCGGATTCGGCGAAAAAATCGCCTCGTTCTACGGAACTTCAAATATGAAAGTGAAGAATTACGGCCTTGAAAAGAAATTCTATGACCGCTACAATCCGGCCGGGCTTTTGAAGGAGCTTGGAATGTCTACAGAACAGATTTTGGCAGACGTGAAAGGAATTCTTTGGAAATAAAAAACTGGAAAACAGAAATTTGGAGGCGCGGCTTGTGAAAAAACTTTTGCTTTCATTTTTATTCAGTGCGGTTTTGGCTGCGAGTTCATGTGCTTTTGCGGAAAATGCCGTAAATGGAGAAAATATGAAAATCAGTGTTTCGGACGGAAAAAATAAAATCGTTTATGAACTGAACGCAACCGGGCAGAGCAAATCGCTTTACAGTCAGCTTCCGATAAAAGTTCAGATTGAAAACTACAGCACAAACGAAAAAATCTTTTATCCGAAAGAAAAAATTCCGCTGAAAAACGGAATTGAAGGCTCAGGCGATTCGGGAACGCTGGCATATTTTTCGCCGTGGGGAAATATCGTTCTTTTTTACGGAAAATTCAGCGGGTATTCTGGACTTTTTATTCTTGGAAAAGCGGTCAGCGGCGCGGAGAATATAAAAAATCTTTCAGGCATTGTTAGCGTGGAAGCGGAAAAATAAATGCGGAAAATCATCCGGCAAACAGCTGGGAAAGAGATACAGCCAACAGGAGCGGAATCTAACACATTGAGGGGGGGGGACGCCCGAAAAATTTGGAGGAAACATGAAAAAACTTTTAATTTCACTTTTGGCAGGAGGAATTCTTATGTTTGGAGCAAATGCGCAGAGTTCACAGGGAACACAAACCGCAAAAAAGACGGTTGTCTGCTATTTCAGCGCGACAGGGACTACGGAGCGGCTCGCAAAAACAGCGGCTTCGGCTTTGGGCGCGGACTTGCACGAAATTGTTCCGGCGCAAAAATATTCTAGCGCGGACTTGAACTGGCGAGACAATAATTCTCGCTGCGTAAAAGAAAACAACGACGAAAAAAGCCGTCCTGCAATCGCAAACTCAATTGACCTGAGTGGCTACGACAACGTGATTATCGCATATCCAATCTGGTGGGGGCTCGCGCCGAAAATCGTCTACACATTTGTTGAACAGAACGACCTGAACGGCAAGAATCTTGTGACGCTCTGCACAAGCGGCGGAAGCGGACTTGGACGAAGCGGCTCGGATTTGGCAAAGCACGCAAAAGGCGCAGTCTTGAAAGGCGGCCGGGAATTCAGAGGAAGCGCATCCGGTGCGGAAGTGAAAAAATATATTGACAGCATTTTGAAATAAACTGACTGTGTGTCATTTCCAGGCAAACAACATGGGAATCTCTTTTTTTAGAAAGTTTAAACAAATATTTTGAGGGGGAAAATTATGCCACAAAATGAAAATTCAGAAAATCAGAATCCGCAGAAAATTGTTCAGACGGCTGGGCGTGCGGCTCTTGGCGAGTTTGCGCCGGACTTTGCGCGCTTCAACGACGATATTCTTTTTGGCGAAAATTGGAACAATCATGACATCGACCTCAAAACCCGATGCATTATCACGGTGGTTGCCCTTATGGCGCAGGGAATTACGGACAGCTCGCTTAAATATCACCTTGAAAACGCAAAGAAAAACGGCGTCACCAAAAATGAGATTTCCGCGGTTGTTACCCACGTTGCGTTTTATGCCGGCTGGCCGAAAGCCTGGGCGGTCTTCAATCTGGCAAAGCAGGTCTGGACGGAGTAGGTTTTAGTTATTCAAAATTTGCATATCAAGTTATAAAAACAAAATATTGGCAATATCTGATTTTTAATGTTGTTTTGAACTGGAGTCTGCTGAAAAATTCTTACTCTAATTTTTTTGAAAGGAAACACAAAATGAAAAAACAATTTCTGCCGTTTTTTATGTTGATTGCTTTTGCTTCTGCCGGAGCTTTTGCGTGAGCTTGTCAGGACGACTGGTGGTACGATGTTTGATGGAAACGGCTTGTCGGGCAACAGGCGTACTTCGGAGATGAATCTTTCGCATGCTAGGCGGCACGGTTTCATGGAAATCGGAAAATGCATTATCCATTCTGGCGGCACGGACGAAAATCACTACCATAGTACTCCTGCCGACGTTCTTGAAAAAAGCTTTGCAGAAGCCGCAAAAGCCGCGCTTGACTACAAGAAAAATTGGGCGTTCATCAACGTTCTTGACGACATCGAGCCGAATGGAAAGCCGCCCACCGCGTTGGAATGGTCGAGCAGTTTGAAAAACTCGGTGGCGGCACAAGAAACTACCGGCTCGTGGAAGTGAAGTAGGAATTGGAGAAGATTGCAATGAAAAAAATTCTTTTTACATTGGCTGCCGCTTGCCTTTTGTGCGGCTCAGTTTTTTCGGAATCTAAAATGACTTTTATCAAGGGCGGAACTTTTTTAATGGGAAGTCCTGCGTCTGAACGGATGCGCGATAAGGACGAGGCTCAACATTCGGTTGCGGTGGACGATTTTTATTGCGACGCGTTTGAAGTTCGGCAGTCGGATTATGAAAAACTGATGGGAGAAAATCCAAGCTATAACAAGGGCGCGAATCTTCCTGTTGAGAATGTTTCTTTTTACGACGCACTTGAATACTGCAACAAGAAATCTTTGGCGGAGGGTCTGGCTGCGGTTTACAGAATCGGCGGAAAAAACGCGAAGTTTCTCGATGTTTCTGTTGACTTGATGGCGGACGGTTATCGGCTTTTGAGCGAGGCTGAATGGGAATACGCCTGCCGTGCCGGAACAAAAACGATTTTCAGCACGGGAAACTGGAACAATCCGAAAGACGCGAACTATGAGGGAAGCTATCCTTATCTAATAGAAGAAAATTATGTTCGGCGCACAAATCCGAATGTTCAGCCGGGCTTGAACCGCGGAAAAACGGTTGCGGTGGACTCTCTCTCTCCGAATGCGTTCGGGCTTTACAATATGCACGGAAATGTGAGCGAGTGGGTTTTTGACTATTACGGCGAGTATGGCGATTCTGTTTCTGCTGCGGGCGTTGCTGGACGTTCTGGCGGAAAATCTGTCTTGAATCCGCTTGGTGCGTCAGTTGGCGTTTACCGTGTGAACCGTGGCGGTGGCTTCAATGATTTTGGAAAGCATTTGCGGAGCGCATACCGTTCGGCTTCAAATCCGCTCACTAAAGACAGAAATCTTGGATTCAGAATCGCGCGGAACGCCGGAAAACGAAATGCGATTTCGGCGGAGGAAAACGGAAAAAATCCTGCCATTCAAAACGGCGTTTTTGAGACAAAATATGATGAGAAAGTCGCTTCAATCTCTATTCCAAAAAATCCTCGCGTGCTGATCGCGTATTTTTCTTATTCTGGAAACACCGAAAGCGCGGCTGAATATATTTCAAAAAGCCTGAAACAAAAATTCGGCGATGAAAAAGTTGACCTTGTGGAACTTGAAATGCAGAATCCGTACCGCGGCGGAATCTACGATGTAAGCCAGCGCGACTTGATGAGCGGAACGCGGCCTCCTCTAAAGACAAAAATCTCTGCCACAAAAATAGCGGAATACGATGTTGTCTTGCTCGGCTACCCGACTTGGTGGGCGACTCTTCCAATGCCGGTCTGCACATTCCTTGAAAGCTGCGATTTTTCAGGCAAAACCGTGGTTTCATTTTCAAGCCACGGCGGAACAATGTACGGTGATAGCGTGAGCGACCTTTCAAAGCGCTTGCCAAAAAGCTATCTGGGGCTTCCGTTTGAGTTCTTCTATTCCGGCGGCCGCGACCTGAATGCAAGAATCGACGGATGGCTTAAATCAAGCGGACTGTGAGCTATTTTGAATATGAAAATGCGAAAACTTCTAAAAATAATAACCGACATTCTTATGTTCGCGGACTTTATATTTTTGATGAGCCATGAGGTTGTGCGCAATCTTTCGGCGCATGGAATTTTCGGTGCGGCTCTTTTTGCGCTGTTTATTTTGCATCACATTTTGAACGGCGGCTTTTACCGTTCCTTGAACCGCGGAAAATATAATTCCGTGCGGATTTTGCTGAGCGCGACTGCGTGGCTTTTGTTTGCGCTTATGATTTTGATGGCGTTCAGCTCGGTTATGATGAGCGGAGCGGTTTTTACGTTTTCTTCTATTAGTATGACTTCCTGGAGCCGACCGCTGCACACTTTTTCATGCTCCTGGGGATTTCTGGTGATGGGCTTTCACTTGGGGCTCCATCTTCATTCAAAGTTGAAAAAACTTGAAACGGCGGCGAATGGGAAAAAAGCGGACGGCAGAAATTCCGCGTGTTTTGCAATCCTTCAAATTCTGTGGATTTTAATTTTCGCGCTCGGAATCTTCTGTATAGTTCATAGCCAGCTTTATGTCTATCTTTTCTGGCAGAACGCATGGAAACTTTCCGCTCCGAACATTTTTGTATGCGTGTCAGAATATTTGGGAATGACCGCCGGAATGATTATGCTTTCGCATTTTGCGATGAAATTATTTACAGAAAAAAAGCACAGGTAAATTTTTTTTCAGGAGCTTTCCTGCCTTGCGGCAGGCCGGGCTATTCGCACTTCGCCGTCTTCGCGGCTCATTCCTTCACTTCGTTTCGGAACTGCTCCGCAGGTGCTACTATCCCTAAGCCGCAGGCTTAGGCCGTGCGCGCGAGCGCACACGTAAAATACCGAGATTTTGTGTCAGCAAAATCTCGCAGCATACCTACGGTATGCAAAATCCCTAAGCCGTGTTTGTTTCATCAGCCTGCAGAAGCAATCATTCTGTCAATGTCTGTGAATGTGTTTTCAGTTGCTTCTGAGTGATACATTAGGAATCCATGAGAAAAAATCCGTACTTCCGGGATATTCTAGAATGAATTCTTCCCTGCTCAGAATCGCGGCTGGAGTTTTGTAAACGCGTCCCTGCCGGCTGAATATTTCGGTCTTCGCGTCAATCACCCGGAAATTCATGCCGTGCTTCAAGTCATCAGCTGCATGAAAGTCGCTTCGAATCCCTGCGCCGAAAACAAATCCAGCACCGCCTCCAGAATCTCCTGCTTTGTGTTACCTTTTTCCGCCATATAGAGTTTCCTGAATAAAAATATCACTGACAATATATCCGACCGACTGATAGGGTGTCAAACGGAAATGTTTCATCTTCAATTGATTTCTTGTTGTGTTACGGTAACATTCCGTGAACTGGTGCGCTTTTGACAAACGTTATTTTGATTTTCTCCGGCAACATCTGTTTTCTGCCTGCGTTAAAATAACGTTCGCCGAATTTGCTTGATTTCTCCTTGCGTTACCGTAACGTTTGCCGTCCGCACGTAATTTCTTTAAGCGTTACAGTAACGTTCGCAAAACTTTGCAATTTCATAAAACGTTAATTTCCCATTTTTCTTGACCATTATTACGCATTCATCTTAAATATACTTTCTCACCGCTTCAATGTAACTTACCGCGTATCTTGAAAGAATCACGTTCTTTTTCGTGATGATTCCAATCCGCATTTTCTCGTCAAGTTCGAGCAGTCGCGCCACGATATGATCTCCGTTCAGCTCCTCGTCAATTACACCAGAGCTCACTGTAAATCCGTCAAGTCCAATAAGAAGATTAAAGAGAGTCGCCCGGTCTCGCACCATGATTGTTTTTTCGTGCTCAATTGCAGGGTAAGGCTCTTCGGAAAAATAAAATGAACTGTGCTCCCCCTGCTCAAAGACGAGATACGGAAACGGCGCAAGGTCTTTCACGGTGATTCGGCTTTTTTTACACAGCGGATTTTTGTCGCTTATAAAAACGTGAGGCTTTGCTGTAAAAAGCTCGGAGAATTCAAGCTCGTTTTTTTTCAGGAGTTTTCCGATTATCTCCTCGTTTTTTGAGTCTGTGTAGAGAATTCCGACTTCGCTTTTCAGGAACGAAACGTCCTCGATGATTTCAAAAGTCTGAGTTTCCCTGAGCGTGAAATTGTATTTGTTTCCGCCGAATTCTTTGATTACGTCAACAAAAGCATTCACCGCAAACGAGTAGTGCTGGCAAGAAACGCTGAAAAACGGATTTGCACTTCGCTTTCCTGTGAATTTTTCCTCGAGCAAGTCCGCCTGTTCAAGAACCTGCCTCGCGTAAGATAAAAAAATTTCGCCGTCTTTTGTGATTTCAATTCCTTTGTTTGTGCGCGAGAAGATTTTCACGTTCATTTCGTCTTCAAGCTGCCTGATTGCGGCTGTGAGGCTCGGCTGCGAGATAAAGACTTTTTCAGCCGCTTTAGAGATTGTTCTGCACTCGGCGACTGTAACTGCATATTTTAGCTGCTGTAGTGTCATTTGTTTCATTTTAGCCTTTTAGTATAGTTTAAATCTATACCGCATAGATGGTGAGATTGCAAAACTTGAGGACACTTTTATCACTAGAACAAACAACCATTACCGGACTTGTTATGTCAATTTTCATTTAGAGTATATTCAAACCATAAAAACGGCTAAGACATTGACTGTAAGCGTGCCTTGTCCAAATGTATTTAGACGTTATTTTTTTGCAGCCTCATAAAGTGGATAAACTTTTTTAGAGATTTCGGTTAAGTCTTTTATGCGGCTTGTGTTGGAAGGATGGGTGCTCATAATTTCTGGAATCTGACTTCCACCGAGCGCAGACATTTTTTCCCAAACTGCAACAGCTTCATTAGGGTCGTACCCAGCGCGTGCCATAAGTTCTGTTCCAATGTGATCCGCTTCTGTTTCGTGCGAACGTGAAAACGGAAGAGTCAAAGTATATTGAGCCGCAAGACCAAGCAAAGAGTTTCCAGTTTCATTAAGTCCTGCAACGGAAGAAACAACTGCGATTCCGGCGTTTTTTAAAGTTTCGCTGCTAGCCTGCTCACGACTGTGTTCCCTAAGCGCGTGCGCAATTTCGTGTCCCATTACAGCGGCAAGCTGCGAATCTGTCAAATTGAGGCTTTGGATAATTCCAGTGTAGACAACAATTTTTCCGCCAGGCATACACCAAGCATTTACAGTGTTGTCGCTGATTACATTCACCTGCCAGTTCCAAGAAAGCGCGTCTTCTCTAAAAGCTCCAACCTGCGCAATCAAATTTTTTGCAACATTTCTTACGCGGGCAACAGTCGTAGCATCAACATTCAACGTGCCGGACTTTTTTGCCTCGGCAATAACCTGAGCATAAGACTCATTCGCGCTCTGCTCCATCTGTTCTTCTGAAACAATCATAAGCTGATTTCTGTCCGCTCCCACATTTCCTGCTGAAGTCGTTGTTGCCATGCATCCCAAAAACAAAACTAAAACAAAAGATGAAAACAAAATCCACAAAAAATTTTTCATAAAAATATTTCCTCGCAAAAAACTAAAATTTATTATACAAATATTTTTATCTTCTTCAATTGAATTTTTATTTTTCATTTAAGCGCGCTGACATTTTTTTTACTTCAAGAGAAAACTGCTCTTTTATTTTTTCAGGAAAAATTATTTTTATAGCTGAGCCAAATGACAAAAGAAATGGAACAAGCCAGCTGACTTCCGGCGCGTTAAATTTTACAATTGAAGTTTCTGAAGAAAACTTCTCAACTTTGCAAACTGCAAATTCATCAAGGATTCTATAAAGCTCGTTGTCTGAAACTTGAGCAGTTATTTCAATCATCGAAATTTCTTTTTCCGCACTATAAGAATTCTTCTGCTCAGCTCCAAATTTTTCTTCCATAAAAACTTTTTTATTCAGTACTTTTAGATTGCAGATTCTATTAAGCTTGAAATATCTTGGAGCACAACGCACATTGCACCAACCGTAAAAATACCAGCCAACACCGCGGAATACAATTTTCCAAGGCTGAACAGTTCTATGCTCAGTTTTTTTGTTAAGTGAAAAATAATCAAACTCAACTTGCTGTTTTTCTATTATGGCATTTTTAAGTTTGTTAAATATTCCGTTGATATTTTTTCCCTGAGGATTCCATGGAGAAAAATCAAGTTCAAGCCAGTCAGTATTTTTTTTAGCAAACTTGCTGAGTTTTTGCACCGCAGTTTTTTCCGCAGATTTTTTGCAAGAATGCTCACTGCCTGTAAGTTTTGCAACAGCCTTCAAACTTGAAACAACAGAGCATTTTTCTTCATCAGTAAAAATAGTTTTATCCAGCACATAATTTTCTGCAATCGCAAATCCGCCGTACCTTCCTTGTGTAGAATAAACAGGAACTCCCGCTTCTGCCAAAGATTCTGCCCAACGCAAAATTGTTCTTTCAGAAACACCAAAATGTTCCGCGAGATTCTTTGCAGTTACCGATTTTTTATCCAAGAGAATGTAAACAAGCTCAAAAAGATTTTTCTGTGACATATTTTTATTTTAAAATCTATAACGCACCATGACAGAAGCAACAGAAGATTTTATTCCAGGCACAGTATAAAGCTTCACTGCGGATTTTCCGTCTTCTTTATATTCTGATATTCCGTTTTTGCATTCAAGAAATTCATAATTTGCCAGAATTGAAAAAGACTTGTAACGCAATTCCGCACCAAACAAAAATCCAGAGCCATACATCGCATCGCGGAAATCTGTATTTCTAAAATAATGTCTGTCAACTGCAAAGCAATAAATATAAGGATAGCAACGCCAATTTAAAATCAAATTCCAGTTAGAAAAAATTTTATATTCGGCTTCAAGAGAAATAAACGGAAGTACAAACTGCTGCTCATAAGAAAGTCCAGTTCCATTAATTTTTTTTCTTTCAATTGAACTGCTCAAATACTCTCCATTCTCATAATCCGCATACTTATAATATCCGTTGTGTGCCTTAAACTTTTGATTACGATAACGCAAGCCAAACTGCGGAACAAGTTTTATTTTTTCAAAAACAAATTCATATCCGCTTTTTGCTTCAACTTCAAATTTTCTTTCAACTGAAAGATCATGTTTTGAAAAATTTGTTGCTCTTGTTTTATCCTCTCCAAGCCAGTCCCAGTCTTCAATCGTTCCGTACTTTATCGGCAATGCGCAAAGAAAATCAACATCAGTAACAATGTGAAAAATATTCAGCCTAGAAGAAATATCCGCAACAGGAATAAAATAAGTTTTCCAGTCAAGCCGGCTAAGAACATCGCCAGAATCATAAACATATTCCTGAACTTTTCCAGACTGAAAACCAACGGAAGCCGCAAATGAAAAAGTTTCAGCACTGAACTTGAAGCAAGAGAAAAATGAAATAAATAAAGACAAGAAAAATATTTTTTTCACAGACATTTTCATCATAGCATTTAAGCAAAAAAAAATAAATGCAATTTAAAACAAAACATGACATACTGTTGTCATATTAACCGTTTTATAATTCAGACATAAATTTTTTTTCAATGGAGAAAACATGAAATACGAAATCGTAGAATTGCCGCAAATGACATTCGCAGGACTTACAGAAGTAACATCAAATAATTCGCCGAATATGACGCAAAAAATTGGCGGACTTTGGCAGAAACTTGGAAACATGCAGTCAAAGTTCACGGGCAGAACAAACCAAAAAGCAGTGGGTCTTTACTGTGACTACGGAATGCCGACAGAACAGGATTACACGGTTCTTGTTGGAGTCCAAATTTCAAATGAATCAGCTGAAGATGCAAAAGAAAAAAGCTTTGCAGTAAAACAAATTCCAAGCGGAAAATATGCAAAGTTCACGGTGAAAGGCGACGTTGCAAAAGATGTTGGCAAAACTTGGGCTGAAATTTGGAACACTCCGCTTGAACGCACATTCACTGGCGACTTTGAAGAATACCAGGAAGACTGCGACGGAAAAACAGGAACAATTTTTATTTACATTGCAATAAAATAATTTTTTTTGCAATGTAAAACTGCTGACATTTTTTTCAAAGGGAAATATACTAATCTTCAAAAAGGTAAAAAAAATGTCAGCAGGAAAAATCTTTCATAAAATATTCATCTGGTGCAAAAAGGAAATTATCTTTTGCATCACATTTTTATTCGCGCTCGTTTCAATGTTTTTTGTAAAGCCGGA
>OLHA01000098.1_pt1 | contig 48553 bp, 27 predicted proteins | sample 1605961 | NCBI WGS metagenome assembly OLHA01 (sample SAMN03283288) | human gut metagenome | biome: human-associated habitat; material: feces | host: Homo sapiens | place: Peru | collected 2012
TTCATAATAGAGAAAGTAAGGTCAATCGGCGTGCCAACTTTAAACGATTCTTCCTTTTCGGGGAAAACAAAATCATATTTAGCAAGTTTATCTGCGTCGCCAATTTCATTTTTAAGGTCATCGTTAATATAGTTAATTTTATCTTCCGTAGCGGAAAGATACATAACACCCGGAACGCTTGACTTGTCAAGCTCTACCAGATACCAGCCTTCTTCTTCTACTATAAATTTTGTTAGGCGATCTATAGGTTGTTTAGGAAGTAAGAATTCAGCATATTTATTTGGCTGTGGAGTTATGAGGTTATTCCAAGTTCTAAAGTTTTCCTTAATTTTACTATCCATAGAACTTACAAAATAGCACCAACTACCTTGCAAATGTCCTTGATTATCAACCCACTTAATATAATAGTTACAACGCACCATATAAAAAGTTTTATGCGTTTCGCGCACACGTCTTTCCTTTTGATAAACAAGCCAACGTTCATCATCCCAAATTACAATATCTCCGATTTCTACCGGCACATCAAGAGCAACGTGTAGCTCTTTTATCTTTTTATTTTCATCTATTTCACCTGTATCATAGTTTTGAGCATATATATCTTTATTTAAAATGCTTTCATTTATATAATAGTCATCTTTATCTCCTTCTAATATGACTTCATTATCATTTTCTGGCATTTTTCCAAGATCAACTTTACCTCTAAAATTTTTAAGTTCATTTATAGTAGGTGAAATATAATAATTTTTATTGTCTGTAAAACTTGCATTATAGTCTAAAAGAACATCATTTTTAACTATATAATCAACATTTGAAAGTTTACTTATTTTATCATAGTCTTCACTCGTAAATTCACTTTTATCATTTTTCTTAATTACTATTCTTTTATCACTAGTATTATTAAATATATAATTATTGCCTTGAGTACTTGCTTCATATGTTTTCTTTTCTTCTTCAGCATACTCACTAATTACTGATACTGTCATAAATAGATAGATTAAGAAAATAAGTATAAATTTTGGAATTATATTAAATGTATTTCTAAGTGCTAATCTTAATTTATTTAAAAAAGTAATATTTTTATAATCTATTTTACTATTTTTAGGTGCTGGATTAGCATCTTTTATTTTCTTATCCTCTAACACCTTTCCATCATGCATTTTTATTTTTCTAGTTACATATTTTTCTACTTGTTCATAATTATGAGTTACTATTATTACTAATTTATCTTTTGATATTTGACTAAGAAGTTTAATTATCTCCTCTGCAGATTTTTTATCAAGATTACCAGTTGGTTCATCCGCAATTATTATAGGTGTATCTTTCGCAAGCGCTCTTGCTATACCAACTCTTTGCTTTTGTCCACCGGATAACTTTGATACTTTTGTATTTCTAAATTTATATAAGCCAACATTTTTTATTAATTCTAATACTTTTGGTTTTATATTCTTTTTCTTTTCACCATTAAGAAGTAAAACAAGTTCTATATTTTGATATACTGTATAACTATTTACTAAGTTAAAGTTTTGAAATATATTTCCTATGTATTTTCTTCTATAATCTTCAAAATCTTTTTCTGTATAATGACTTGTTTCTTTTCCATCAATATACATTTCTCCTTCTTCATATGTATCAAGTCCGCTTATTACATTCAAAAGTGTTGATTTACCACTACCTGATTCACCTGTTATCGCAACAAATTCACCAATATTAAATTCAAGATTTATTTTATTAAATCCGCTAGCAATCACACCTTTACTATAATAAAATTTTGATACATTTTTTAATTTAATCATAATATTTCTCCTATCTGACAAACTTATTATAACACATACTATGCTTTACAATCTATAAATTGTGAGTTGCTTTTTGTAAATTTTAGGTTGCAAAAATAAAACATATATATAATTGTTAATAAAGTTAAAAAATAGACAAAATTTTAATATATTTCTGTATATTTAGGGGAGTTTTAACTAGAAAAAGAGAATAAAACAAGTGAGAGGATATTTTATGGTAAAGGCCAAAAATATTCTTATCCTAATGAAAGGAGGTAAAAATGGCAAAATTTTATACATGCAGAAATGATCGTGCATTTAAAGAGGTTTTCTTAAATCCTAATAATAGTGATTTACTAAAAGCACTCTTAGAATTTATTCTTAAAATAAAAATAGACAAGTTAGAAATTAAGAAAACAGAATTATTAAGTGGTAATGTAAATGTTAAGGATAAAAGAGTAGATGCAATAGTTCATACTGGTAATAAAAAGATTGAAATAGAAATTAATTCACAAAATAAAGATTATCTTCATACTAGAAGTACCGCATATATTTGTAATATATATCAGTCTAATGCAAATGTAGGAGATACATATAATGAAGACACTGATATAATTCAAGTAAATTTAACATGGGGATTAGGCAGAAATAATGATGAAATGAAAATATATAAGATAATGAATGAAAAAGGTGAACTATATGTTAAAAATTTCATAATATATGAAATAAATATGGATTATTATGATAAAATTTGGTATAGTAAGAATAAAGAAGAAATCAAGAAAAATCAATATATGATAATGCTTGATTTAGATAAAAAGGAGCTAGAAAATATGCCAAAAGATAAAATAGTAGATAAGTATATAACAAAGGTAACAATAGTAAATGATGATCCAGAATTTCAAAAATATATGAGTGAAGAAGAAGATAAAAAGAAAATACAAAATAGTTTGCTTTCAGAGGCTAAAGAAGAAGGTATATCTCAAGTTGCTAAAAATTTATTATCAATGAATATGCCACTTGAAGACATATCAAAAGCAACAGGTTTATCAATAGAAAATTTAAATGAACTAAAAAAAGAACTGTAAGAACAATTTTTCTTACAGTTTTTATATACTATTTATTTTTTAATATATCTCTAATTTCTTCTAATAATACCTCTTCATTAGATTTTACTTTAACTTCTTCTTTCTTTTCTTCATGTTTAAATCTTTCAAATAATCTAACCATAATAAATATACAGAAAGCAACAATTAAAAAGTCAACAATTGATTGAATAAATGAACCATAATGAATAACCGCATCATTTATTCTAATTGTAAGTGCTGTAAAATCAAGTCCACCAAGTAATACTCCTATTATAGGCATTAATATATCATTAACAAGACTTGTTACTATTTTACCAAAAGCACCACCTACAATAACACCAACAGCCATATCAACTACGTTACCTCTTGATATAAATTTTTTAAATTCACTAAGTTCTGTTGTTACTGCTTTTTTTGCATCTATTTTTTCCTTTTTCATAATTATTCCTCCTAAAAATATTATAGCATAAAAAAATTCTTACAACTGTAAGAACTTTTACTTTTTTATTTTTCATCTAACTCTGCTTGTGCTTCTAATGCTTCTAAAAATGATAATTTCGCTTCACTCGCAAGAGTTAATGCAAGAGCAATACAATCAGATGTATATTCAAGTCTATTATCAATATACTCTTCTAATTTTTCTTTGTCTCTTGCTTCTCTTTTATCTTCTAATTTTTCTTTTGCTTCATTAATACTATCTTCAATTTTACTTAAATGCTTTGAAAAAACTTTTTTAGTATCAGATTTTTTCTTATTTAATTCTTCCTTTGCTTCATCAAGATTCTTTTTAGTTTCTTCAATTTTATCATCTAATTCATCTTTAGCGTACATACCTTTTATAACCATAGTATCTGTTGAATCTTTTAATTTTTCATTTATTTTATTTAATTCATCATTCATTTTATTTAATTTTTCTTCTAATTCTTTATTTTCCATTTTTTATCTTCCTTTCTTTTATATAATGTAAAATATTTAAAAATTTATTCACTATATTTTGTACCACATCCTTTTACCCTACAATTCAATTATAAAATCTATAATATAATTTTTAAAATGCATAAAAAAACAAGTGTCATTATTTTTGACACTTGCCACATTTTGTCATATTTACATAATTACTTATATTACCGTCTAATAATATTTTTACTTTATTTACTAATGTATCTATATCATCATACATACCAAGTTCTATCCAGTTAATAATTAATGCACCAAGCGCCCCTGAATAAAATAAGCATAAAAAATCTTTATCTTCTTCTTTAATATTTGTATTTTTACTTTTTTCATCAATTACTTTTTCAATTATAGGTTTTGATTGCCTTAATATAAAATGAATTAAATAATTTTGTGCTTCACAATTATAAATATTTAATACCATCTGTTTATTCTCAATAAAATACTTAAATATTTCTTTATATTTTTCTGTCCAATCATCATCATTTTCTATTTTTAAAATAACTTCATTTAAATATATCCATTTTATTAAATCATATTTATCTTTAAAATGATTATAAAAGGTTTGTCTTTTAAGTCCACATTTATCAGTTATTTCTTTTACTGTTATATCAGATACATTCTTTTTACTAGCAAGTTCTTTAAAAGAATCAATTATAACCTTTTTTGTTATCTCCACTAAATAATCACCTCTATTTTTAATAATTATAACATAAGTTAATTATTTTTTATAAAGATATATTATTTATAACATATTCAAAATTATTACTTATATCTTTTAGTTTATTTATTATTGTCTTTAACCTACTTTTTTATACTTAATTGGATATGGAAATTCTTTTTGCATTCTATGGATTGCTACTTGTATCACACTTCCACTTTTATTAAATTCTAGATTAAAAAAATCTTAATAAAGTATTTTAATATTTCTAAGGTTGAGAAATTATTCCTAATTCCTGTTCTAACACAGATATTCTTTTTTTATAAAATTCTATTTCTAAAGTTAAATAGTGTTTTTCTTTATTAAAATAAACTTCTTTTAATCCAATTTTCTAAAGAATGAACTCTTTCTATCTTTCTCATAATTCTATAAAATTATTTTGTAATTAATGAAAATATTTTTTGAACTTATTCTCTATCTACCCATTCTTCACTCATAAAATATATTCTTTCAAATATATTCTACTTATTTACCATTCCAATGTTTTCCCAAAGTTAAAGATAATTTTTTAACTTGTTCTTTAGATTTTTCTGAAGCTTTTTCCTCATCATATAAGAAACTCCATTCAGTCTCATCTTGACAATATTTGGAATGATCAAATATATCCCTAAATTGAGTTATATTTTCAATTGGTATATACCCAAACATTGTTCTTAAACATATTCCTCTTGTAAATTTTGAATCCGGTTGAAAATGAAAATTCATAATAGGAATTTTAGTCCCACCAACTTTGGCAAATTCACCATCAAAAGTAGATTTGTGTTCAGGATTATATGGAACATCAATTGCACCGCATCTATCATATAAATCTTTTTCATTATATTTAAACATAATAAACCCTCCTTAAAACACAATTATTATACCATATTTTTGTTTTTTAGGTATTTATTGATAATAATGTTAAAGTTTCTTTATCAAATCTGTTATCTTTTCTATTAGAAATTATTTGCAATATATTATTATTTAATCTTTACAAATTAGGTTATTAACATTTAAATCAATTTGTTTTATCATATAGAACTTACGCATATTTTGCAAATAAAAAAATCCATAATACTAGGTATTACGAATTTTTTCACTTAACACACAATAGTGTGAGTAAATTTCTTAAATGGGGCGAAATAAGGGAGTCGAACCCTTGCATAACAGAGCCACAATCTGCCGTGTTAACCACTTCACCAATTCCGCCATAAAAATTACTCTATTAATATAACATATAATTTATTAAATAACAAGTATTTAAAAGAAAAAAGTGTTCAAATTAGTAATGGTGATAAATATGTTTGATAATTATATAATAAAAAATGAAACACTTTATATAGATTTAAATATTAATTATGACTTTGGAAATTTTAAAAATACTAAAACAAGTTTTAAAAAAGAACTAAAGAAATTTTTAAATAGTTTAAAAATAAATTTTAATAAAATTGTTCTTACATGTTCTGGAGTAATAATTGGAAGTATTATACTAACAAATAATAATTTTAATGATGACGTATCTATGAAATATGTTCCGAATATTGATACAAGTATACCATATATTGCACATAGTGATAATGAAGAAAAAACAGATGACAATATAATAGTAAATAATGATGTAAACGAAACTAAGGAAAATGTAAATAATAGTCAAAATATTAGTAAAAATGTAGAAAAGTCTGTAAATACAGAGCATACTAATACAGATAATACAAGTGTTAGTAACACAACTAATTCTAGTGTGTCAGAAATTACTGTTTATAGGTCAAATGGAAGCGTAATTAACCTTAATATGACTGATTATTTAATAGGAGTTGTATCATCTGAGATGCCTGCATCATTTAATTTAGAAGCATTAAAGGCACAAAGTGTACTTGCTAGAACATATGCATTAAAAGCAAAACAAACTGGAAAAAAATTAACAGATACAGTAAGCACTCAAAGTTACATTGACATAGATCAAATGAAAAATAAATGGGGAAATAGTTTTAATACATATTATAATAAAATTAAAAATGCTGTGGAAAATACAAATGGAGAATATTTAAGCTATAATGGAAATTATATTGAAGCATTATATCACTCTACAAATAATGGTAAAACAGAATCATCACTTGATGTATTTGGAAATTATTATCCATACCTTGTTTCAGTATCATCAGAATATGATAAAAATGCATCAAGTTATTTAAGAACAATAAACATGCCACTTGATACAATATCAAATAAACTTGGATTAAGTTTAAATAATGATTCTGTAATAAGTATTATTAGTTATACAGATGGAGGTAACATAAAAGAAATTAATATTAATGGAAATAATTTTTCTGGTAAAAAAGTAAGAGAACTATTAGGTCTTAGGAGTGCAGACTTCGATATTAGTATTAGTGATAATAATGCAAATATTACAACTAGAGGATATGGTCATGGTGTAGGTATGAGCCAATATGGCGCAAATGGTATGGCAAATGCGGGATATAGTTATAAAGATATTTTATCTCATTATTATCCTGGAACAACACTTACAAAATAAAAAAGACATAAAACTTATTTACGTTTTATGTCATTAGTATATGCATATAATTGTTTTACTTCTTTTATAGTAAGTTTTCTAAATTCACCAGATGATAAACCTTGAAGAGTTAAAAATGCGATTGATTCTCTTTTTAATTTAATAACATTATATCCAGCACTTTCAAATATTCTCTTAACCTCATGATTTCTTCCATCATGAATAGTTATTTCTACAATACATGTATTACTCTTTTTATCAGCACTTTTTAATTTTACTCTATCAGGAGTACATTTAATACCATCTATTACTACTCCACTTTTTATTTTTTTAATTGAATAACCATCTATAATTCCTTCTAGTTTTGCAATATAAACCTTAGGAATTTTATTTTTTGGATGAAGCATCATATTAGCAAATTCTCCATCATTAGTTAAAAGTATAATACCTGTTGTATCATAATCAAGTCTTCCAACTGGATAAAGTCTTTTATTTGAGCTAAAGAAATCTACTACTGTTTTTCTTCCCTTATCATCTTTTGTAGATGATATTACTCCCCTTGGCTTATATAAAATATAATACTCTTTATCTTGCTTTGATATAGCATTTCCGTCTACAATAATTTCTTCATTACCTTCTACTTTTGATCCTAATTCAGTAATTCTCTCACCATTAACAAATACTTTTCCCTTTACTATATATTCTTCTGCTTTTCTTCTAGAACAAAAACCTGAATCAGCAATTGCCTTTTGTAATCTAACCATAAGAATTCCTCCTTGCTAAAAAAGTATACCATGAATAGATAAAATTAGCAAATGTTACACAAAAAAAGTTATCCACTTTAATAGAATAACTTTTATCTTACATATATTGGTTCTTTATGAACACTATTATTTTTATAAAATACTTCAATATAACCAACTGAACCATCAGTTTTATCTTTTTTATTATACATAATTACAGTAGTATTAATATTATCTCTTTCATTATTTTGCATTAGATAATAATAATTACTTTTTACATATAGATTTTTATATTTCTTAGACTTTATCCTTATTTTATCCTTATTTATAATCAAATAATTACTATAATTAGCAAACCCATATTCATATAATTTTTTATGTGTATTAAAATCATCCCTATCATTAAATGTAACCGCAATTAAATTAACATCTCTTTTAGTTGCACTTGTTACAAGTGTTCTTTTAGCTTTTACTGTATAACCTGTTTTACCACCTGTTGCATATTTATATGAAAATAATAACTTATTTTTATTGGTCCAAGAATATACATTTGCATTTGTCTCAACCATTATTTTTTTAGTACTATCTATTTCCTTAAAATCATATAAGTTATTTGCATATTTCATTAAAAGTGCCATATCATAGCAAGTTGAATAATTTCCAGTCTCATCATCATCAAGACCAGATGGATTATTAAATACAGTATTTTTCATACCTATTTCCCCTGCTTTTTCATTCATTTTATTAACAAATTTATCATGCCCACCCAAATAATCTTCAATAGCAAGTGCAGCATCATTTCCACTTCTAAGAAGTAGTCCATATACTAAATTTCTAAGGCTTATTTTTTCTCCTTCTTTAATATATATACCAGAACCATATGATTTTAATATACTTTCATTAATAGTAACCATATCATCTAGTTTACCAGATTCAATTGCAAGTACTGCCGTCATTATTTTTGTAGTACTCGCAATTAAATGTTTTTCGTTAATATTTTTAGAAAACAATATCCTACCAGAATCCTGATCAATTAGTATAGCATTATTACTTGGTACTGATATAGCAAAACAAGTATTTAAGCCTATAAAAAATGTAATTAAAAAAACTATAAATTTCTTCATATTTATACCTCTAATAAACTATATGAAAAAAAGACTATAAATAGTCTTATGAAGTATATATTCCATGTAATTTTTCAATATCACTATTGCTTAATTGGTCTAATTGCCATTCACCATTTACTTTTGTTAAAGTAAATTCAATAGTATATTTTACTGTATCAGTTACTTTTTCCATTTCAGATATTTTATATTCCATAAATTTATCTTCATCATAATCAGTGTTAGTAGCACTAGCGCCATCTGATTTTTCATTAGTAGTTACAGTATCTTCTTCTTTAGCAGTTGTTTTATCTTCTTTTTTAAATTCATCTGGATGTGAATTTAAATATTCATTTGCTTTTCTAATAGCTGATCCATAATCATATACTGTTATTTCTGCTTCTACAACAGCATTATTATCCTCTATTATTTCATCTTTAATCTCATATTTCATATTCTTATATTGTTTTGTCATAAGAGTTTTATATCTTTCTTGATGATCTGCTACTTTAATATCAGTTTTAATTGTATCAACTAATTCTTCTATAATATCAGAATTTTCATTTTTATATTTATCTAAAAATTCTGATACCTTTTGTTTTGGTGTAGTAGCAGCACCTAATGTACATGCAGATAAAAGAATTACAAATAATGCTAAAAATATTTTTTTCATAAAAATCCTCCTTCTTTTTATATTTTGATTAGAATTAAAATTTTTATTCAAAAAAATAAAAAAATGAGTAATTATTTTTTACTCATTTTTTTGTTTAAAATTAATAATCCAATTATTGCTGCTACTATAACAGTAATAATTAATCCATATTTTATAACTGTTTGTCCAGTTGATATATTAATAACAAGTTCTGCTTGTGAATCTGCACCTTCACCTTTAGTTATTTTTTTGTTAATAATAGTTGTATTACCACTAACATATCCTTCAGAGTTTACTACAAATTCTGCAGATGTATCTGCAACAGAACCAAGTTCAAATCCTTCTGGAGCTTCTATTTCAACAATTCTATATCTACCTTGAGTATTAACATCAACGAAACATGTTTGTCCATTAGATATAGGTGAGAATGTATAAATATCGCTCTTTCCAGTTGAATCAAATGAATATTTTTTCTTATCAGATAAATATGTTAATGGTGTATCAACATATTTATCAGTTTTTTCATCATATGATTGAATTTTAAATGTACCACTGTTTAAGTAATTTCCATCTTCATCAATCTTATAGAAACAGAACTCACCTTTTGCATTTGTCCAAGAATAAACTTCTTTAAATGGAACAGTTGTCCAATTCTTTTCATCTGGTCTTTTAAATAATGTATAAGTTTTTGTTCTAGTTGATTTTACTTGTAATTGAACCCATTTTACAGATTCATCAATTATATAATTTGCAACTGTTGCAGTTTCTTCTATCCAATATGTTCCAACAGGTAAAGAATCTATTTCAATTCTACCTTTTCCATTTGTAACTATATCTGTTACTTGTGTATCATTACTATCTACTTTTATATATGAATATACACCAGAATATTTGTTTACTTTCCATAATGATATAGCAGTTTTTTTATCACTCTTATATAATTTAAATTTAACTCCAACTAGTTTTTCATTATCCGTACCAGTTTTTTCTATTTTAAATGATGTTTTATAGTTAGATACAGTTATTGTTGCACTTGATGAACGTTCATATGCTTTTTTAGTATAATTGTATACATACAATACACCTTTTGAAATTTTAAATGCTGTCTTTCTATCACTCTCAGCTGCTGCTAATTTATAAGGTTCAGGTACAGCTGTTTCGACTAAATAATATTTACCATCTGGTAAACCAGCTATTGAATATGTACTTAAATCAGTTTCTTTTAAACTTGTACGTTTCCCAGAAGATTCATACTTAAAGTAATAACTATTTCCTGACTTATATCTATTAAATTTTAATGCTTTATCATTACTATCATGTATTTCAAATGTAGCACCTTTAACAGCAGATTTGTTTTGACCATCAATTTTACTAATTTTAATACGTTTTGACTTATTATAAATATTCAATATAGCAAGTGTTGTATTGTTGTTAGAATATGAGACAATATTAGGCTTTGAAACACTTTCTATTTTAGTTTTTCCATATTTATCAATTGAAACTTTAAATGAGAAACCACCAATAGAATCATGTCCTTGAGGAGTTTGTGTTTCCTTAACAATATATGTACCAGTTCTTCTTAATGTAATTTCACCAGATTCAGCTTTTTTTGTTAAATCTACAGATGCTACCTTTTCTTTTTCAGCACATCCTGATTTATAACATTTATATATTTCAAATTTAGAACCAAGAATATTATTTTTATTTTCATCCTTTTTTATTAATTTAATTTTACCAACTTCAGTTTTAACTTTAAACTGAGCTTTTTTTTCTACTTTATAATCACCCATAACAACATCTTGATATCCAGCTTTACCAAAGCTATACCATCTGAATGATGCTGCGTGTTCAGCTGTTGTACCTCTAACAAGGGTTAAATTTATATTCACATCACTAAGAACTTTTGTTGAATAAATTTTAACATTGTCCTTTGAATCTTTTTTAGATACACTTATTCCAACTTTTTTTTGATGTTCTGTTAATTGAACATTATAATCACCAACATAAATGCTTTCTGAAACGAATTTATTACCATCCCAATGCATTACATAAGTTTTACCATTTGATGATGGTTTTGCTGTATCTGTTAATTTTTTTGCATTTTCAAGTATTTCTCTATAATATTTTAGCAAAACACTATCTTTTTTTACATAGGAATATGTATTGTTTTCAAGTTTATTATTTGGATTTTCATTATAATTACTTCTTGCTTCTTCCATTACTTCCCATACAAGAATTTGAGTCGCAAGAATCTTTTTACATATATCTTTATTTTTACAACCTGTCGACAAGCCATGGTTTGCATTTGGTACTGGATTAAGCAAATCACCATTAAAATTTGATTTACCATCTGTTCTAGTTTTTTGATATCCACTAGCAAGAATATTTTTTAGTAATTCCTGTCTATCTTTTTGATCTTTCTCACTTAAATAATGTCCTGGACCTGTTTTCAATTTACCAAAATCAGTAATTTTTGTCATACCACTATTTTCCCAATCAACTTTTTTACCAGCATGCAAACAATAACCAATATAAACATTGTTACCATCTTGTACTTCGTGGAAATTAAATTCATAAGATCCAGTGAAAGTATGACCTTGAGTGGAACTTATATTACATTTTCCATTACTTGTACATGCTGTTGCGGTAGTAAATTTATCTAACCTAACTTTATATGTATGATATGTAGCAGCTGATACATTCTTAAGAGGGAAAAGAATTAATATAAGAAGTATTAAAACTGCAATTCTTAATTTTTTATTCATTTTATTCACCCTCCCCAGTATTTCCAGTATCAGAATCTATATCACTATTATCTTCAGTATCAGAACTAAAATCATTTTCATCTTTTACATCTGTTAAGTCTGACACAACAGATTGTACTTGTAAATCATTTACTGAAACAAAGTTTACATATGATCCACCACTATCTGTAACAAGATTAAGTGCAATAGTTATATAATATTTTTCTCCTGGCATTAAAAGTGTTGAATCAAGATTTGAATAATATAATAAACCATCATTTTCATACCAACCATCATTTTCTGCCAAGTTTGGATCAAATGTCATACCATCAGGTATAGATTCAATTATATTTCCAACAGTACCTGGGAAATATTTTGTATTTTCAAGCTCAATTGTATATACAACTTTAAACGATGTATTTTTTAAATTTTTAAGATCAAGTCTAACTTGTTTTTTACGATCATAATCATGTGACTCAACACCTTTATTAGATGTTACAGTTACATTTGTTATATATTTATTAACTGAAACATCAAATACTTGTCTGACTCTTAATCCTAAATCAATATTAGATGAATTAATTCTATTATTATCAAGAGTAATTATATTTGATACTGCTGCACATGTTCCACTCATCATTTCAGCATCTGAATCAATTGTTGATGTATCACCTTTAGTATTATCTACTTTATTCTTTTCTGTTGTCGTATATTTATCACAATCAAATGTGTATTTTACATAATAATTTCCGGATTTTAATCCACTAAAGCTATATCTACCATTACTATCAGTTGTTGTCTCAGCAACTTTTTCATCTGTATCAGATATAACAGTAAGTGGTTTTTTTGAATCTTCTATTTTTGCAGTTGTTCTATATAAATCAACTGCTATATCTTTAACTCTATCATCTGTATCAGTACTAAATCCATCATAATCAGCATCTACAAAAGCAAATCCTGAAATAGTTCTATTATATACAGATGATGATGTTACGTTTGAACTATAAACATTCAATCCTGTTGATGTTGTTTTACAATCATCATCAGAACATACTTGTCCATTTTTATGTAATGCATAGAAGTTATTATAATAAATATCTGCTTCTTTGTTTCCTTTTGTAGTAAATTTCAAATTAATACCACTATTTCCTGCAAAATAAGCACCTGACGCAATTTCACTTGTAGAAACTATCTTTATTGCTGTTATTCCCGATGCAGCAGTATTATAACTTTTCCATTCAGCCCAATTTACATTACCTGAACCAATTTCATTATTCAAAATTGTTTTTGCTGAATCTTTTGTATAATATACTTTATATCCTGTTGGCAAAGTACCATCAATTGCTGTACTTATTGTTCCATTATATTTTGATCCGGATTCTTCACCTAAAGAATCGCCATCAAATGGTAATATGTATAATAATTCTACATTAGCATTTGAATCAGATAAATTAGTTGCTTTCATATTATATGTAAAGCTTCCATTTGCATCAATATATGTTGGATTTGTTACTCCAAGTAATCCAATTACATTAGTATTACGAATTGAAATATCTTTAGATGCAATTCTTGTTGCTTCTGGATTATTAATATCATATTCTGTTCCATTAATTTTTACTTTTCCATAAACTCTAGCATATATTACAGAATTTGAATTATCTTTTGTATCAACAGATACATTAGCATGTAATTTAAGTGCTGGTACTGTTCCAGCTGTTGATTCACCATCACTCTTAATATCATCTTCTGTATATGTGTATGTATAAACATAATAACCTACGCCATCCATTGCTTCTTCTCTAACAGAAGAATAAGTTTTATCACCAGATTGAACATCAAGTGTAAGTGTTTTAGGTAAATATACATCTAAATTTACTTTACTTGCATTTATTCCTACTTGTGAAGAATATACAATAGGATTTATTGTTATTGTTACTGGATCATTTTGACCAGCATATATAGTTTTATCACTAACATCATATTTATCTGCAACATCTATTTTTTCAATTTTTCCTTTAGCAGTTGTAACAAGAATACTATTACCATCTTGTGTATTATTAGTGCTTCCTGTTATTACACTACCATTATATCCCATCTTAGTATATGATATATCTTGAGATTGATTTGCTACATTTACAGGTAAGCCTTGTAATGGATTTGACATATAAAATTCTGTTCCATTAAAATTAGTTACCCCTCTTGAAGTTATTTGATATGTTTTACCACTTAAATTAATATTTGGTTTAACTTTTGCCTTAAAATCCATTGTTATAGTTGATTTTTCTTTATAATCACTTGTAACATTTAATTTTACTGCGATGATTTTATCAAGGCTTTCCTCAGGTATTTCATTTAACGTTGAATACTCTTTTACACTACTATTAGCTTCAATACAAGGTCCACCATAATAATTCATTAATCTATTTTTTAATTCATCACCTGTAAGAGATGATACTGAACAATATGTTGGTGCGCCTGATTTTAAACCAAAATAATTAAGATTCCATTCTCCAACTACATATTTTACATTATAATCAGTATTTTCTTTTAAGCCTGTTGTTTCTCCATCAAATTTTATTGTGTAATCTTTACCAGAACCTTCTGATATATCAATAATTTTTATTGCATCACTATCAATTTTCAAATAATTAGTAAATCCTGATAAAGTATCTCCAATTCTTGAACCATAATTAATTGTATTCTCTATAACAAAATCTTCACCATAATTATATACAGCACTGTTTGCTTCAACAAGTTCTGTATCAATTGTAGAATTTCTAAAATCTACTTTTGATTGATAATTACCAACTACTGGTACATAACTATCAATAATATTTGCATTGCCACTAGCATCTGAAATTCCATTGCCAGCTATACCAAAGTTATAAGTTATATTTTCTTTTGAAGATCCGGTTCTACTTGTATTTACAGTTAAAGTTTTAGAAGAAATATATTTTACATTTTTAGGATTATCAGTTGTTCCAATATTTATTGTATCATCATGATAAGATAATCCTGTATATGTTATTGTGCATCCATTATCAGTTTTTGTTGCTGAACTTGTTCCGTTATTCTGTGAATATGCTGATGGCATATTTTCTATAGAATCACCAGATTTATAATCTGAAATAGTATAACCATCAACTGTAGATATTCCAGTTGGATTTGCTATAACATTTAAATCAAGTGATATATTATCTGGAATTTGTGCTCCTTTTATACCTTTATTGTTATCAGAAGGTATATATAAAACTACACCTAATGAAACTGTTGGGTTATCTCTACCATTTTTATGACTTGAACTACCTGGATAAAGTTTAGCAGCCCAAGAATCTTTACCAGATACCTTTATTGATGTAACACCACTCATTGATCCACTATTTGATAAATCAGTACTATCAGAATAATCACTAAAGCTTTTATCTGTTGCTTCTCTTACTCTAATAATTGGTTGAATATCTGAACCATTTTTCATATTAATGTCATATATTAAAACATTTGCTATGTCAATATTATCAATAAGTTCCTTACCTGGTTCAGTAAATTTATAATAATTATAATTAACTCCGTTTATAGTTACCTTAGTACTTGTTCCACCAATTGGATTAGACAAATCACCAGTTGCTACTCTTGCATTTACACTTTCTGGTAATAAAACATCAATTACAATACTACGTTGTATACCACTTGTTTTTTTATCTTCAGGAAGTGTTGATGATTGTTTATATGCTAATTTACCTTTAATAGCATATGTAATTGCATCAAAGTTTCTTACAATACCATTTGACTCACCATTATCATTTCCAGGGTTATTGTCAGAATCAAATGGTGCTGTTCCGTCTTTAATTGTTACACTAGGATTTATTACTTCTATTTGATTTTCATACTCATCACTTTCAGCAGATACAAACATATATATACCAAAAGATAGTAATAAAAACACCACTACTCCTATTATTATTTTGTATTTAAATAAAAAATCTTTAACCGTACTCATAACAAGACCTCCATATTATTCTATACATACTAATTAAACCATTTTTTTGAAAGAAAATCAATAAATTTAAAAAAAATTATGAGTTATTGCTCATAATTTTCTTATTTTCAATAAGTCCAATCAAATTTTTAAGTTTAATAAATTTATTATCATTATTTTTAGTTATATTTATAAGCTTACTATATACCTTTTCTATATCATCACATTTCTCATTATATATTTCATAAAATATATATTTTAACTTAGAATTTTCATTATTTTTATTCATTTTTTCTAAAGATTTCACTAGATATTTACTCATTTCTCTTTCATATCTTGTAGAAGACACTACATTTATACTTTTTTTAGATTTTAACTTATAATCCAAAATAGTATACTTTATAAGTTTAGCGCATTCTATTACTTCATCTTCTTCATCAATACTTAAATTACTTTTCATATAACTTAATCCACTAGCGTCAAATTCTACTGCAATACTAGATTCTTCACTAGAAAATATACATGCATATCTAATTATATTTACAGCATTTGGTGCATACACTTCTGTTTTATCTTCAATTTGTTTTAAAAAATTCTTATTAACAATAATATCCCCATATTTAATATTAACTATATCTTCAGTACTTACCTTAAGCATTGGTATTTTTAAAATAAATTCAGCGTCATCTTCTTCTTTCCATTCATAAAATTCATAAAGATTATTTTTATTAAAATTAAGTGTAATATCATAAATATAATTCATTGTTTTTTCCTCCTATAAATGAACTTAAAATCATAAAAATTACTCCAAAAATAAAATTCAAACATTCTATACGTCTAATAATAAAGTTAACATATTCAAAAAAATTATACCCTATACTTAATAAATTTAAATATATTATTATATATGATAAACCAATTACACTAAGTCCAAAACCAAATAAAAAAATTAAAAATTTGAATGACATTTTTTTGTTCACCTATATTATTCTATTTATTATTTTTAAATTTTATTATATAATTATAATGAGGTGAAGAAAATGTTAATATTAAAATATTTAATTCTGGGGATAATACAAGGATTTACAGAACCACTTCCTATTTCATCTAGTGGACATTTAAGAATATTTAAATCTCTATTTAATAGTGAAGTATTAAGTGATATGAATTTTGAAATCGTTGTTAATTTTGGTTCACTTATTGCAATTTTAATCCTATATAGAAAGGAAATAGCAAGTATCATTAAAGATTTCTTTATGTTCATTAAAACTAAAGAAAAAAAATATAGTGTTAATTATAAATATGCTTGGCTTATAGTAGTTGGAACAATTCCAGCAGCTCTTTTAGGATTATTTGTAAAAGATTTTATAGAAGAATACTTTACTACTAAATTAGTAGGTCTTATGCTTATAGTCACTTCTATATTACTATTTATGATAAAGGACATAAAAGGAAAAAAAGAAAAGAAAGATATGACTTATTTAGATGCACTTAAAATTGGACTTTTCCAAGTAGTTGCTTTACTTCCTGGAATAAGTAGAAGTGGTGCGACAGTTGTAGGTGGTATGAAATCTAATCTAACTAGAGAAACAGCACTTAATTATTCATTTATGCTTTATATTCCAATAAGTGTCGCAAGTATGGTACTTGGAGTTAAAGATTTAATAACTGCAGGTAATATTGGAACACTTGCTATTCCATATTTAATAAGTATGATAGCAGCTGGTATAGTAACATATTATGCAGCTAAACTATTTATAGATATTATGAAAAAAGGTAAATTAATATACTTCTCAATATACTGTTTTATAGTAGGACTTATAGTATTTATAATATTTTAATTAAACTACCAAATGGTAGTTTTTTTTTACAAAAAAATAGAACTAAATTTAATTAGTTCTATTGCCAATAAAATGAATTACAATCTCCATCTCTATAAACTGTACTAATAATTTTACTACACCAGTTTCCTGATCCAGTAGTACAATTATAATTATCAAATGTATACCCTGATGGGCAAGAGAAATCACCGCCAAAATATGGTCCAAGACATGAATAATTATAATGATCAACAACTTGTTCATATCCTGTACATGATCTACTATAACTTCTTGTTGACGTAGTTGTATTTCCTGCTTTATCCGTACAAGTTGCAGTTACAGTACCAGAGCTAGAAAGTGTTTTTGAATCACTAACACTATTACCTGATGAAAATTTTGAATACTTATCATTACAAGTATAATATGCTGTTAAATTATATCCATAAACAGATGATGTTCCAGTCCAAGTTATTGTTGGTTTAGATAAATCAATATATACTCTTACATCTCTTGTTACTTTATTTCCTGCTTTATCAGTTATTGTAAACCTCATAAATCTATTACCTGAGCCACCAACAACAATGTATTTTTTGCTTGTTATATCATATGTTTTTTCAAATGATTTTGTTCCTTCTGCTGTATTTCCAGTTGCTTCTATTCCAGTTTTATTAATTTGCATTTTAATAGAAGCAATTCCAGATAACGAATCTGCAGAGCCAGTCAAATCAAAATAATGTCTATAATTTTTCCAACCACTAACTGCTTGAGACTCAGTTATGGTCTCTTTTACTGCTCCAACTTTTTTATCTTCAGAATTTGCCGCATATAGTTTTAACGACATTGTAGGAGCAGTAACATCAATATAAATTTTTACTTTTACTACAGCTTTATTACCTGCTGTATCCGTTACAGTAAATACAAGATACCTTGCACCGTTTGATCTTACCGTAGTTGCCAAAGTTGATGCACTCAATGTTCTTGTACCTGATATAGTAGTTGATATAGTTTTCTTTCCACCTGCACTATATCCCATCGTTACCTTTGATATTCCAGATTGACTATCAGTAGAAGCAGATAAATCAAAATAGTAAAAATAATTTACCCATTTTCCTGTTGAATAATCACTAGCAATTGTTTTAATTGCATCACCCTTATTACCATTGGCATCCGACTTATAAATTTTGATTTTTACCTTTGGAGCCGTTGTATCAATTTTCGTTACTGCTTGTGTAGTTGTTCTTGAATTTTTTGCAGTATCTGTCGCAACTATTTTAAAACTACCATTTGCGCTTACTACATAAGATGCAGTATATATATTACCATCTTGTTTTGTCGCAACTTTTTTGCCATTTACAGTAAGACTACTTAGTCCTGAAAAACTATCTCTAACTGTTATTTTTAACGTTACTTTTGATTTTGTCCAAGAAGTTGGATTACCCGTTACTGTAATAGCCGGTGCCGTCCTATCAACATATGCCGCGAAGGTATATGTTTTACTAACAACATTATCTTTTGTAGCATTATATCTAATATAGAATTTACCACCATTACTTAATGAAACCAAAGTATTTTTAGCAACAACTGTATTTGGTGTACATGTTGAACTTTCATCAGTATCAACACAATACTTTAATGTTGCAGTAGGTTCTTTTACTGCATTAAGTTTAAATTTAACAGTAGAATTTACCCATGTTTTACTACCAATTTCTGTTGAGTTATCTTCTCTATAAACATTAATATTAACATCTACAGTTCCAACTCTTCCATAATGTGTTTGAATTTCTGAATCAATATTTGATCCACTAGTTGCTTTTACTCTTATGTACTTATCCATTGAAGTTACATTAGCATAACCAGTCGATGTTACTACATCATTTGTTCCAGATCCAAGTCTTGTAGTTGGTTCACAAGGATTATTAGGATCATAGCTTGATGCATATGTACTACATGAATATACAACAGCACCACTAATTCCTTTTTTCAATATCGTAATTTTATATGTTAATCCTGTAGCAGACAAAGCACCAGATACTATTTCTCCACCAGATTTATTATATGCTTTTATATCAATTTCAGGTTCAACATTATCTATTTTTAAATCAAATACAAACACAGATTTATTACCAGCATTATCAGTAACTGTAATATATCCAAATCTATATCCATTATCAGTTACATCTACTGATGTATCATCAGTCATATCTATTACTGTTGACGCATCCTTATAATCACTAGTTAAATTATCAGTGTTAATATTCATTTCAATCGATGCAATTCCAGAACCAACATTAGATTCATCATCATCTATACTTTGATCTATCTTATCATTAGTACCCGAAATATCAAAACTATACCCTAAAACACTCCACTTTTTATCATTGTCATAATCAGCGACTATATTATCAATATTTTCAATATTTTCCATCTTATTTGTATTTATTATCATTGGATCAAGTGCTGTATCTGAATCAAGTAAAGTTGTAGTAACATATAGTGTTGGATTAGTAACATCAACCATTGCATCATATTCATAAATATCACTTCTATTACCTGAGCCACTAACAACCATATATCTTAATTTGTACTTACCTTCTTTTGATTCAGTTCCTGGAACTATAGAATTTGCTGCAACAATTTCACTAGGATTACATGAATCAACTTCTTCTTCCGAATCACTATTAATTTCAGCATCTTCTATACAATAATAAATTATTCCTCCACTTTTTCCAGTAGTAGGTGTGTTAAATCTAAATTCAAGATATTTATTTGACCATGTACCACTTTCAACAGTTACTCTAGGATCATCATCACTTATTTTATATGCTCTTACAGTAACATCTGGTTTTACTTTATCTATTTGTACTAAAGCATAATTAGATGGATCACTTGTTATTGGAACGATTTCACCATTAGAGTTTACATATAATACACTACTTACTGATCTATAATAAACATAAACTTTTTTACTTGTTTCATCGTCAGTATCAATAGTAACTACATTATCGTCAGTTAAATCTATCCATTCGGCATCTTCTGGAATATCCTCTGTTTCAGAAACGTAGTATTGATATGATACTTCTCCTGAATCACTTGTACCCTCACCATTTTCTTCTATACTTACACTTACGGATGTATTTGTCCAAGCTGTTGTACTTGACTTTATTTTTGGAGACGTTAACCAATGTGCATATACATCTGTTATACCCTCGTTAAGGAAATCGTTATCATCAGTTACTTTAGCACCAGTTTTGTCATAAGATGTATACCAACCCTCAAATGTATAACCGGTTCTTTTTTCTGGATCTGTTAAATTGCCATCCTTTTTAAGTTTCATATCGATTTTATCATCACTAGTAAATTTATCGTTTGAAAATTCATTTGTTATCAAACCATCTGAATCAATTAATTGTTTTGTATCTTTGTAATATCCTAAGAATTTATAATCTATATCTTGAGTTTTAATTACATCATCATATAAATGTTTCTTTAAAGTATAAGGTGCTATCTCTGGAACTCTAATACCATTTTCTGTAATAGTCATTTGTTCTGTAGTTTCAGAATCTAAATATACACCTTTTTTATATACTAAGTATACATTTTTATTTCTTTTTTCTTTCTCTGAATCAGAGGCATTATCGATATCATTTAAACCTATTGTAAACTTAACACCTTTAACATCAATAGTAATATTTGATTTTTCAGATGCCTTATAATTATTTCCCTCACTTGTATATACAGAAATTAAACTCTTACCAACACCATTTGCAGTTAATTGTACCATTTTACTAGTTTTATCAATATTATCAATAGTTATAATTTCACTATCAGAACTGTCAATGTTCTTACTTGTAACATTTACATCTCCATCACCCGTACAAGAATATTCAAGAAAACTTCCAGAATGAGTTGGTAATGCAAATGATGGTTCTCTAACTATCGTACATTCACTACTTGCCTTATCAATATTAACATCAATAGCATCTTTATTAAATGACGATTTATGGTTATTATCACCTTTTGCATAATAATATAATTTATAACTTCCAGCATTTCTATAAATTGTTTCAGAACCATTTTCAATGTATGTTTTAGGAATATCTGTACTACCTGCTGTAAAATAATTATCATCTGTTAAAGGTGTTCCTATTGAATAATACATAGTAGAATATAATTCATTACTAACACTTAATAAACCAGATTTAGCACTATATACTAAATCATTTTTGGCACTAACTTTTACAGGATTAGAAGCCTTATTTATTGTATGCTTTACGCATATACTTGCTGGATAGTAATTGTTTCCTCCATCACTTGTTGCTTTTACACTGTAACCACCATCTCTATATGATATTGGTGCACCAGTTATTTCATTTTCAGAAATACAATTTTCACCATTATAGTATTTATAAGTTACTTTAGTATTACTCTTTGTTATAGCATCATTAGCAAATATTGCATCTCCTGTATATTCTGTTTCAACAGGATCAAGAGTTATTGTATCATTTATTTTTGCAATATTAACAGTTACTTTACCTGCAGCTTTACCATAATTAGTATTACCTTTAGTAAAATAATATATTATATAATCTCCTGCATCTTTTCCTTCTGAAGTTGGTATTGAAGTTTTTCCAGAAGTATAATTATCATCTGTTAATTCTGTTCCAACAGAATAATATACAACTCCCTGTGCATTTTTTGTAGTAACCATTTCTTTATTTTCGCCATATTTTATTCCTGTTACTGGACTTACTTCTATAGTATTTTGAATAACTCCAACACTAACAATTACAAAACCTTTAGCATCTTTATAGTTACTATTACCTTTTACATAATAATATACATTATAATCATTTTTTGATAAATCTTTAGAAGTTGGTATTTCAGTACTTCCTTTAGAAGTATAATTATCTTTTGTTAATTCTGTTCCAACAGAATAGTATATTGTTCCTTGCAATTTTGTAGTGACAACCATTTTTTTGTCATCGCCATACTTTATATTTGCTACAGGAGTAACTACTGTTGGATTTTCTATTGAATTTATCCTTAAAGTTGCACAATTTGAATCAGCACTTAATAAGTTATTATTTTCATTTGTTATTACCTTAGCACTATATGTACCACCATTTATTGGAGCACTTATTGTTGAACCAGAACATGATGAACCATTATAATAATTTACAGTATAAGATATTGAGATAATTGATCCATTTGGATTTTTAATAGTAGGCACATCCATTTGAATTTGATTACCACTATAATTTGCTTCTTTATTTTGTAATGTAACAGTTGGTTTACCTTGTGTTATTGTATGAAGCACACATGTTTCTGCATGATTATAATTATCATTACCTGCAGATACTATTTTTACACTATAATTACCAACATTTATTGGTGCATCACCAAGCTGATTACCTGTACAATTAGTACTATCAAAATATGTAAATGTAAGCTTACTATTACTTAACGTTTCTACATCACTATTTGCAGTTATTTTACTACCAGTATAAGATGCAGTTTTAGCTGTTGCTGTAATTACGTCATCTATTTTCTCTATAGTAAATGTTTTTGCTATATTTGATGTATAAAATATTTTTGATGATTCATTATATACATTTTTAGAAGATATAGTAACAGTTCCTGTTTTACTTATATTTTCACCATAATTAATATTATAATCTTTATCCTTAGTTAAAGTTACATCATTATCTTTTATTGTTACTATAGGTTCTACCGTTTTACCTGTATAATGCATATCACCAGATAAAGTAATATTTAAACTTCCAATAGGTTTAGATGCGATAGAATAATATGTTACATTATTACTTATACTTGTCTCTCTAACATAACCTAGACTTGGAGAAGTAGATGTTTTATCAGTATTCCATCCATAAACTGTATATCCTTCTTTTGCTGTTAATGTTGGAGATGTAACTAAACATGATTTATCGTTATTATATAATGTACATGAATCTGAACTTGCAGATGATGTAGCACTATATACATTTTGCACGTTAAAAGTTGCTGTTAATTCTTTGCTATATATTGAATACAAAATTACATCTTCATAAGGCATTGAGAATGGTTCTAACGCTTTATGACTTGATTTATCTTTATTCCATCCTACAAATTTATATCCTTCTTTTTCACTTGTTTTACTTAAATCTACAAGTGATTTATATTTTACATATTCTACCTGTATATCTGTACTTCCGCCATTTTCTGAAGAAATATATGTTACTTTATAAGTATTTTCAGTACTATTTAATGAAACTTTAGAACTACCTGCACCTAATTTATATACTTTAGATAAATTATTATTATTTGATAACTCAGTAAGTTTATTAGATGCTTCATAACTATCAAAGATATAACCATTCTCAAGTTTTATATTTGATATAGTTATTTCTGTTTCATAACTTAATTTTTCTGAATAACTAGTTTGTTCAGTATAAATTATTTCATCTTTATCTGGTTCATCAATCTTAACATCAAAAGACTTAATACCATTATCTTTAGCAATTTCAAATAAATAACTATCCCTTCTATAATTTGCAGTATATTTTCTATCTCCAGTACTACCTTTATATATTGTTATATCAGTTTGAGGTGTTGTACCATTAGTACCTGTCCATCCTTCAAAAATATATCCATCTTTAGTTGGATTAGTTAAAGTTATATTTTCACTTTCAATTGTATAGAATTCAGGATTTGAATTTTCTACTTGTCCACCATTTAAATCATATGTAATAAAATATTTATCAATATTTCTACTGAAATTTGCTACAACATTTGTTTTGGAATTTATTGTAGTATTTTCAGGTAAATAAGTAAATTTATCAAAAGTTGTTGTATATCCTTTTTTAGTATTTACTGTATATTTAACACTTCTTCCATCATTTAAAGTTATATTTTCACCAACTGTAAATGTAGTATTTGGTTTAACAATATAACTATCAACATTAACTGTTCCATAATCAGTATTATTAGATGAAAAATTTATTGTATAAAAAGGTATAACTAAATTTGTATCGCTTGTCAAAGTTCCTGAACCAGAATATGAAATAGGAAAGTCATCTAATTTCAATCCATATATTTCGTATGTTGTTTCATATGGAAGTTCACTACTATAATTATTTGTATAACCAATATCATTACCATTAATTTTTAAACCAACATATATTCTATTACCATATCCATCTTTATATAAGTTACCATCTACATTATAATCAATATCAAGTAATGTTAAAACTTTTTCCCATTGTGCATATAAAATAACATCATTATCTAATGTATAAGATTCAGACTTTTTATATTTTGCTCCTGTACCATCTTTATTTTCTGTCCAATATAAAAATTTATTTCCTTTCAAATATGGTTCATCATCAGGTAATTTTAAATCTACTCTTTCAACTTTTTTAATATCTTTTGGTGCATTGGTACCGCCATTTGCATCAAAACTAATGTCATAAATTTTTCTAAAATCATACTTTTCTATTAAATTAATTTGAGTATTACTTGGATTTTTAGTTTTAATAGTTAACAAAACATCTTTTTTACTTTTAAAATCAATAATTGTAAAATCACTATTATCTTTTGCTTTAATAAAATCACTTATAGTTATTTCTACATCATCTTCACTTACATTTAAACTTTTAGTAATAAAATCATATACAGTCTGATCTCTGTATCCGTAATTAGTAATTGTTACTCTATAAGTAATAGATGAATCAGCATTTGGTAAAGTAAAACCTGTTGTTGTTTCACTTACATCATATTTTGGAGAATAATTTTCAACCGCACCATGTGATGCTGATTCTAATTTTATCCCTGTTACTCTTATGTCTGCTGGCACCCTAAACATTGCATCTGATATAAGTGCAAGTTTGGTTGATAAACTTGAATATATAATAGTTGTAGTCACTACTAAAAGAAAAAGTGTATAACTAACAAAAAGATTGCCTTTATCAAATATCTTTCGTTTCATCAAATCACTCCTTCCACTATTATACCTATTATATTAATTATATATTAATATAACTCTTTTGTCACTAGAATATCAGAAAAAGAAACCAAAATTTGGTTTCTTTTAATTATTGATGCCAACATGTATTAGTATATGGAACATTACAATAATATTTACATACACCATTTGTATATATCGTTTTTACGCCTGTTTCAGTACTATAAGATATACAAGCAGATGAATTTGCTGATGCAGCTGATCCTGCACTACAGTAATAACCATAATCATCTGAAGTACCACATGCCGAGTCCGTACTCCATGTATATGTTTTCTTATCACTTGATGTATTGCCTGCAGCATCTTTACATTGTACTGTTACCGGTGAATCTGAACTAGTTACAGTTTTTTTAAATGTATCAGATAATGTCTTTTTTCCAAATGATCCAAATCCTGACATTGTATCTGTACATTTATATGTTATTGTTGTCGATGATTCAAATCTTGGTGAAAGTGATGATGACACAAGTGTAGGTGCTCCTAAATCAATATATATTCTTATATTTTTAGTTACTGTATTACCAGCATTATCTGTAACTTTTATTCTAACATATCTGTTACCAGATGAACCTACTGCTTTTCCCTTATCCGACGTTATATTATATACTGGATCAACCAATGTTGATGCTCCAGTTACAGATGAACCTGTATCTACTATTCCACCTTTATTTACTTGCAATGTCATTGATTTTATACCAGACATCGAATCTGTTGTTCCTGTCAAATCAAAATAATGTCTATAGTTTGTCCATGAATTAATTGGTGTATTATCTGCATCTATAACTTTTAAAGCACTACCCACCTTATTTCCATCTGCATCTGCTTTATACATTTTTAATGTTACTGATGGATCAGTCTTATCAATATATGCTTTTATATTAATAACCCTTGTATTTCCGAGTTTATCTTTTAATGTTATTTTGCTGTATCTAGCACCTTCACGCTCTAAATATATGTCAAATGCATAAGTATGTGATGTAGTACCAACAATAGTAGTACTCATAGTCTTATTTCCTGCTGCATTTCTTTCCCATTCCATTGATGCAAGCCCCGATTGAGTTTCAGTAACTTCAACCGTAAAGTAATAATAATAATTTTTCCAATCAATCGTCAAATCTTTATTTGTAGAACTTGCAATTGCTTTGTCACCAGGTTCACGTTTGCCATTACTATCATACATTAATTCATAAGCCGTTACCTTTACACTCGGTGCTGTAGAATCAACCTTACTAACCACAACAGAGTTTGTAGTAGTATTACCTGCTTTATCAGTCGCAACAAATTTATAAGTCCCATTATTAGTAACTTTATATGTTGCAGAACCATTGGTTAATGTAAGTGATGTATTTCCAATTTTAACACTTGCTAATCCAGATTCGGAATCTGATGCTTTTACTGTCAATGTTGCAGAAGTTTTCCAATCTGTTGGATTACCTGTAACTGTTACCGTTGGTTTAACCCTATCTATGAATACTCTAACATTTATTGTAGTAGTGTTCCCAGCATTATCGGTAACTGTAAATCTCGCGACTCTATTACCTGATGCGATTACCGCTTTTCCTTTTTCTGATGTTATATCATACGTAGCAGTTGCCACATCATTTGCTCCTGGATTTTCCGTTTCATAATGACCTTTATCATTTATATTCATTGTTATAGATGAAATTCCTGATCCAGTTGATAATGACACAAGTTCAAGATATATTGGATGATTTTTCCAACCACTTACGTGGCCTGATTTAGTAAGAGTATCCAATACCGTACTAGTTTTATTTCCATCTGAGTCTGCTTGATATGCTCTTACGGCAAATGTAGGTGCGACCCTATCTATAAATACTCTAACATTTTTAACGGTTTCATTACCAAGTTTATCAGTAACTGTAAATCTTATATATCTGTTTCCTGACGACTGAACTAATTTCCCCTTTGATGAAGTTATATTATATGATGCAGTTAATTTATCTATTTCATCTGATCCAGTAGTTGAATAACTTCCTCCACTATTTATTTGCATTGTCATCGATGAAATTCCTGATCCTGAATCTGTTTCTGATACAATTTCAAAATATACCTGATAATTTCTCCATGAGCTAATTCTTGTATTTGCTGCCGAAGTACTTTGAATAATAGTATCTGTCTTATTACCATCTGAATCTGCTTGATAAGCTCTAATTGTAAATTCTGGAGCAACCTTATCAATATATATTCTTACATTCTTAACAGTTTCATTACCAAGATTATCAGTAACAGTTATTCTAACATATCTATTACCTGATTCTGTTACCGCCTTTCCATTTGTTGATGTTATATCATATGTAGCAGTTAATGCATCATTTAAAGATGTATCTGATGTTTCAAAATGACCTCGATCATTTAAACTCATTGCTACACTTTTTATACCTGATGGATCCGCTGCCGATACAACTTTAAAATATATTGAATAATTTCTCCAATTATCTATTATTTTAGATGAATCAGAAAATTTTTCAATAAGTGTTGTTGGATTATTATCGCTATCAGTTTGATATGCCTCTATTTCAAAAGTGGGTCCCGTTTTATCTATATTAGTTACTTCTATCGTTTTTGATGATGTATTTCCAAGATTATCATATGCTACAAAAGTATATGTGCCATTTGTTTGTGCCGCATATGTACCAGTACCATTTGTTAATGGCACTAATTCACCATTTACCTTAATACAATTTAATCCAGATTGTAAATCAAATGCTTTTGCAGTTAAAATTACATCACTACTTGTTAAATCTGTTAAATTACCTGTTACAGATAAATCGGGTCCTGTTATATCCACTTTTACTGCATTATAATTTGAACGTTCACTAACTATATTTTGTTTTTCTTCATCTTTACTATCTGACACTGCTCTATAATATATATAATGTATTCCTTCTAAATCAACTGTTACAGTATTACCAGTAGTTGTGAAATCAGTCCAAGTACCACCAACTAATTCTGAATTACTTGTTGATATATAATATTGATATTTTTGAATACCTGTATTACTTATACTTTCTGTTAGAAGTGATATTGTTCTAGAAGTTTTTGTCCAATCAGATGAACCACCTGTTATTATAGGAGAAGATATCCAGTGTGCATATAATGTTTGATCACCTGCGACATTGTATAATGTTGTTTTATCTATTTTTGTTACTTTTTCTTTTTCTCCTCCATTTGGTGCTGTATACCAACCTTCAAAAACATAACTTATATTATTATCTGTGTCCACATCTCTTGTTGGTGTTGGAAGATTACCATATGCTTGTCCATATGTAACACGCATACTCTTTGTATTTACAGTTCCGCCATTACCATCAAATGTTACTGTATATTCATTTGCGTTACACACAGCATAAAATGTAGAATCTGAATTTATCAATAGTTGTGTACCTGGACTGTATGCTACTCCAGATGCACTATCCTTTGCCCATTTACATGTATAACCATCTTTAGTAATATCTGGTAATTTATAATTATGATTCCACTGTGCATACAATGTAGTATCTGATGTATATTTATTACTCACTAAATTACTAGTAATATATCCATTTTCATTTAACATTTGAGTGCCATTAGTAACTTCAGTATAATATCCATTAAATGATGGTGTAAAAGTAGTATTTGATACTGAAACACCAGTGTTATTTGAATTAAATTCTATTTTATATGATGCTTTTGAAGGTTTAGTTATCGGATTAGTACTTGATGTCATTAATTTTGTAATATAATTATCTAAATATATTCCTGTTTCATACTTTTCATATATTGCTGATGTTCCTTGCGCCACTGCACCATTACTATTAAGAGTAATGGTATATTTTTTTGCTTCTTTTTTGAAATTTGCTTTTACTGTTGTTTTAGTATTTACAGTTGCACTATTTGGTACCACAGAATATCCTGAAAAACTAACGTTATATCCTGTTATATTTTTGCTTGGTGTTGATGTTGCTATTCTTCCGTCTGACAATGTTACTATATTATTAGACATAGTAAATGTTGTACCAGATGAGACTATTAATTGTATTGGTGTTACACTTCCTAAACTTGAATCTTCCCTGCCGGAATCTACATCATTAACCGTAAAATTAATCGTATTAAATGATAAATTTAAACACTTATTTCCATCAACAACACAGTTCTTTGAATATGATATTTCTACTTCATCTAACTTTAATCCTGTTATATCATATGATGTTCCATATTCTACATTTTTTAAACTAAATGAATTATAATACTTTTCTTCATTATTAATTTTTATCTTTGTTTGTATTCTATTACCATTTGTACCATAACCAGAAGTATAATCTACACCATCTACATTATATGTTAAAACTAAATCATCTTTCTTCTTTTCAAATTTAGGATATAAAATAATATCTTGATCAACAGTATATTTACCTCCTACATCATAATCACCTAATGAACATGTCCAACCTTTGAAATCATAATCTGTTTTAGTAAGTATATCACTTCTTAATTTCAAATCTTCTCTTTCATATTTATACTGTGGTTCTAAAACTTGTGTTCCATCTGTATTTCGATATTCTACATCATACACTTTCCTAAAATCATATTGTTCTATTAAATTAATTGGGGTTGTATCTGGATTTGTTGTAGTTATAGTTATAAAAAATTCTACACTTGATCTAAAATTTATTATATCTTTTTCTTTATAATCTGTTACTGTTACATTTATTCCATCTTTATTTATACTTTGTTTTATAAAAGAGTATATTGTTTGATTTCTATCACCAAAATTTGTTACAGTTATTTTATATGTTATCGATGATGAGCTATTTGGTAAAGTAAATCCCATTGTTGTATTATTAACATCATATTTGGGTGAATAATTTTCCAATGCTCCACCACTTGCGGATTCTAACTTTATCCCTGTTACTCTTATATCTGCCCTTGTTCTAAACATCGCATCCGATGTTATTGATAATTTACTGGCAAGTCCTGAATAAGCAACAGTATTAATTAAAAATAAAGCAAAGAAAACTGTTATTATTAAATTTTTCAATTTAAGTTTAAAAAAATTTTTCATTTAACACTGCTCCTATTTAGATTGCTATACTATATCTATAATTATAACATATATAACTTTTTTGTCACGTATTTTTACATAAATATATGTTCTTTAATTACATATACTAAAAACATATTTTACTTATTTTCGAATAACAACCACGCCTAAAAAAACGTGGTATTCTCTAAGCCTATAAGGCTATATTATTTGCAAGCCCTCATATGAAGGCTTGCTTTCTCTTTGTTCAAACCTTATGCACTATCACTTTAGCATACCCTTAAAAGTGTTTATGAATTCTTTCTTCGTTATTTTATCTTTCATCATATCTTCATTTTCTTGTTCTCTTATATATTTTGCTATCGTTGCTTCATTTAGGCCAACTGTGCTTACATAGTAGCCAGTTGCCCAAAATGTTTTACTTCCAAATTTATATTTTAAATTTGCGTGATGTTCAAATATCATCAAACTACTTTTTCCTTTTAGGTATCCCATAAAATTTGATATACTTATTCGTGGTGGTATTTCTACTAACAAATGCACATGATCTGGCATCAAATATCCCTCTATTATTTCTACTTCTTTCCACTTACATAAATCTACTATATATTTTTGTATATCTTTTCTTAATTTATTATATATTACTTTTCTCCTATATTTTGGTATAAATATTATATGATATTTGCAATTATATCTTGTATGTGATAAACTTTTTGTCATAAGATTTTAACTCCCACGCGCATAGCACGTGTTTTTTTTGATTGATTTGTAAAAGCAAATCAACGCCCTGAAAGGTTAATAAAAAATGTAGGTTATGTATTTCTACATTACCTACATTTATTTCATAATTCTTCTATTGATGCCAACATGTATTATAAACTGGTGTTGAATCACCACATACTTTTTTAGTATATTCTTTTGTATAACAATAACATTTTGTTCCTGAAGAGCCTTTACATACATGTCCACTTGTTATACAAGAATAATCTGAATCCATACCCAAATATTCTTGTTCATACCAACAATTTTCTTGATAATATGATACTCCACATTTTGAATCTGAATTGTAATACCAAGTTGGCGAATTACTTGTCACTTTATTACCAGCTCTATCTATACATACACCTTGTTTACTTCCTGAGCTTGTTAATTTTACAGATTTAGTAACACTTGATACGACTGTACCACTAGAATTTTTCCATCTAGACATTGTATCACTACATTTATAATTAATTGTCAATTCTGAACCATTAGCACTATGACTTCCCCATTCTAATGTTGGTTTACCTAAGTCAATAAATATCCTAACATTTTTAGTTGTAGTATTACCTGCTTTATCTGTAGCAATTACTCTAATATATCTATTACCAGATGATCCTACTCCATGACCTAAACTAGTTGTTATATTATAAACTGGATCAATTAAATCGCGATTACTAGCAATAGCACCACCCGCATTTGCTTGCAATGTAATTGACTTAATACCTGAACCTCCAGTAGTACCTGTTACATCAAAATAATACCTATAATTAACCCATGTATTGGTACTATAATTTGTTTCTGTTACCTTTTTCAACGATTTACCAGATTTAGCACCATTAGCATACTTATATAGATTTAACGATAAATTAGGTGCAACTTTATCAATAAGAACAGTAATAGCCACTGTTGTACTATTTCCTGCATTATCATATAACGTTATTTTACCATACCTTAAACCTGACGAATTAAATAGAACATTACTAACTTTATTATATGGAGTTGATTTAACTATCTTTTTAGTTGCAGCTGTATCCGTATATTTTCCTGGTGTGTTATATTGCCATTTCATTGATTTAATTCCAGAACCTCCAGAATTATCACCAGAACCAGATAGTGAGAAATAATATCCAAAATTTCTCCAAATTGTTCCAGTATAATCTGCATTAGTTTTAGTTCCTATTGCATTTCCTGTTGGGCCATTACCAGCAGAATTTAATTTATATGCTGTAATTTTAATAGTCGGCGCTGTTATATCAATATAAGCATTATAGTAATGAATAGACCCTGCTTTTCCACCAGTTGTTGCCTGATAACCTATATGAAATTTACCTGTATTAGATGGTTTTACAAAAGCCTTTGCCGCAACTGCCTTACTAGGAGTACATTTAGTAGTAGTTGATACTGTGGAATCGCCTGTTCCAATACAATATTTTAAAGTTGATGTTGTAGATGTTGGTATTAATCTAAATTGTATCTTTTTATTAACCCACGTTTTAGTACTAATTTTATTAGAGTAAGATGTATCAGTAGTTTTATAAACATTAATTTCTACATCTGTAGTACCAATTCTACTATAATGTGTTTTCTTATCAGATTCAAGTCCAGTTTCGCTTATACCTTGAACTGTTACATATCTATCCATTGAGGTTGCATCTTTATATGCTGTACTGTTTATTTCTTTGTTTGTTCTACCAACTCCCAACTTTGTACTAGGATCACAAACATTATCTGGATCATATTTTGAAGCAGCGGTATTACATGTATATACTGTTACATTACTTACACCTGACTTGACAATAGTTACTTTATAAGTCATACCTTTTTTTGATAATGATCCTGATTTTATCTCATCACCATTTTGGTTATATCCTTGAATTTTAATAACAGGCTCAACATCATCTATTTGTGCTTTAAAAGTAAATTTGGAGTAATTTCCTGCTTCATCAGTTACAGTTATAACACCATATCTATATCCATTTTCATCAAGTGTAAATGATTTTGATTCTGTTATGTCTTCTTGCTCATCATATGATGGTATTGTACCATAATTTGAAGCTGTACTTAATAAATCAGTATTATTATATCCAACTTTTATTACAACATCACTTTTATCTGTAACGTCTAAATCAAATGAATATCCATTCTTTACCCATGTTGTATAATTTTTAGAGAAATTTTTTGTAAAATTATTTCCGCTATCTGTTGTTTGCGTTGTACTAGAATTGCTTATAGTTGATGTTGTATCATCATCTAATTTTGTTGCCGTTACTGTAATAACTGGTGCATCTCTATCAATCAAGGCATTATATGAAAATTTTTCACTTTCCAAGTATGTTTCACTATCAATTTTAGAACCACTTATAACCTTATAAGCAACCATATATGTACCTTCCTTAGTGTTTGTTAAATCTACTGGAATTGCAGTATTAGCACTAATTATAGTTGTTGGTTCACAAACATCAATTTCGTCTGTCGATTCAATATCTTGTACACTAACATCCTGAATACAATACTTAATTGTGGCTCCACTTGGACCAGAAGTAATCGCTCCAAATTTAAATTCAAGGAAACTATTTGTCCAAGTATTACTTTCAACAGTTTCAGTTGTTCCTGTCTTATATGCTGTTAAGGTTGTCGAAGGAACTACCCTATCTATTTTAATATGTTTACTAGAACTTTCTGGAGTTTTTCCATAACTACTTACAGCTCTATAACGTATATAACCCTCTATTTCAGATTCAGTAAAATTACCTTCATCATCTACATCACCACCAATAACGGTAACTGCTGATGCATCAGTAACTTCTTTCCAATCACTTTCAGTACAAGAACTATCTGTACTTAAGAAGCAATATTGATATGATACTGCACCTGAATCACTATCAGACATTTCAACCGGTGATACATTAACTGGATTATATGTCCATTCATTTTCTGATGGTTCAGCCTCAATTTCAACATTTTTTAACCAATGTGCATATATACTACTTGTAACAGTAGTTCCATCTATAAATTTGTAAGAATCATCAATCTTAACTGAAGGTGAAACCATACTACCAACTCCAGGTTTAGTAAACCATGCTTCAAATGTATAACCATCTTTTTTAGCAGTAGGAATACTTACCTTTTGATCGCCACTCTGCATAGTAATGATTGAATCACTACTAAATAAAGTATTTGTAAATGAACTTGTTATATTACCATTTTCATCAATCAATTGTTTACCATCACTTGAATAATATCCTTTAAATGGATAATTAACATACATTGTACCACTTGGTTTATTTTCATTACTGCTGCTATCATATGATTCGTATATATCAACACCCAAACTAATTATAGGTTTATAAATATTATTAGTTGATGTTGTCATTTTATTAGACAAAGTTCCATTAGTATAATTTAAATATACGCCATCGCCATATTTTAAATAAACTTCTTTGTTTCTTTGAACACTTTCAGAATCAGACACAAAACTAGTATCTGTGTTATTTAATGCTATTTTATAAACATTTCCATCCCATTTTGCATATAAATTAACAACTCCATTATTTGTACTTGTCAATTTGCTTACAGACTGTTCATCTTTATATACAACTGCACCATTAGCAGATGTTGACCATCCTGTAAATGTATATCCTGTTCTTGTAAATGTATTTGCAGTCAATGCTTTTGATTCAGTATAATCAAATGATTGATCACTCATTGTTCCTGTACCACTATTAGCATTAAATTTTACTGTATATGTATTTTCTGTCCAATTCGCTTTTATTGATCCAGATATAGATCCAAACGTATATACATTTTCCTCGATTTTATCTTTACATTCATCATTACATGTATCAGGATACTTTGTTGTTAAACTCCATCCAGCAAATGTATAACCTGTTCTAGTTGGTTTTGATAATGAATATGTTTCTCTATAATTACGTATTACTGCACTTGCACTTGTACTATCATTCCATGTTCCTCCACTTGGATCAATAGTTAATGTATATTGATTTATTTGAGCAGTTGCCATATATGTTTCATTTTTCGTTAATGTAAATGCATTTTCTGAAGTATTTACATCCTGTAACGATGATGCTCCGTTATATGTCCAAGCTTTAAATGAATATCCAGTATTTACTTCTGCATTTATTGTTATTTTAGTTCCATATTCATATGTTCCTGTTGCTGCTGCAGATGAATTACCTATTTTTGTTTCATAACCTGTTGCTACTATACTTACTTTATTTATCCCTGAATTTACAGATAATTTTACTGTATATATCTCCCTTTCATAATATAAACTAATTTCTCTTTTTCCATTAGCTAATATAGTTGTTTCTGTAACATCTTTTCCATCTACTTGTCCTTTACTATATTTAAATCCTTTTATGGTCTTTTTTAGATTTTCAACCTTTATTACTGAATTAGTTGTTCCTGTTTTTGTTTCCGACTCACACGTATAAGTACTTGCATTTAAATCTTTTGTACAATGATTTACCTTATATAATGTATTTGTATTTTCTTGCCATACTGCTCTAAACTCTTTATCGCCCGTACTTCCTTTTTCTACCGTCATTGTCGCATTATATGATGATGTGCTTGTTAATGATGTTGACCATCCTTTAAAAATATAGCCTTCTTTTGTCGGATTGTTTAATGTAAATGTCTCTGTCTCTACTGTATACTCTGTTGGATTTGTTGTTGAAAGTACTCCACCATCCAATTCATACTTTATGCTATATTTTATTGGAGTCCAGTTTGCAGTATAACTTTTATTTCCCATACTTCCTTTTGCTATTGATACACTTGTTTGTGCTGTATTACCATTACTTCCTGTCCATCCTTTAAAAGTATATCCTTTTCTTGTTGGATTTGCTACTTCATATTCTGTTCCATAATTTCTTGGTACTGTACTTGCACTTATCGTATTATTCCATTTTCCTCCATTTGGATCTACTGTTAATACATAACTGTTAGGTAAACATCTTGCTGTTAAAGTTTTATTTGTTAATATCGTATAACCTGTTTGTCCTGAATCAAAACTACTTCCATTATTATCTATCCATGTACATGTATTTCCTTCTTTTTCTATTATTGGCAGTTTTGTACCTATAACTTCCCAGCCAGCATATAATGTTGCATCACTTCTTTTTGTCCATTGCTTGCTTGCATTTGTATATCCACTTACACTTGCTTCTAATACTGGTGTTGTATTATTATTTGCTACCTTTGTTCCATTATTTGAAGACGTATACCATCCATTTAATCTACATTCTACTTTCCCATTATCTGGTTTTGTTAATCCCGTTGTTCCCATATCATATATTATTGTATATTCTCTTATTGGATTTGTTATTGTTGATAATGTTGTACTATTATATGTTGCAACTGCTGTTGTACTTCCTTGAGTTGTTGCTCCATTTCCATCTAAAGTCACTGTGTACTGTGAATATGTTACTGTTACATCTGCACTTGCGGATGATGCCTCATAATTTCCTGCTGCTTGCGATACTGTTATTTTACTCGTACCTGCTGTTATTCCCTTTAAGCCAGCGCCTGTTGTTCCTGTGTTTGTTACCTCTATTACGCCTGTACTTGAACTTGTTACAGTTATTTTGCCATCCCCAGTACATTTAAATTGTATTGAACCTGTTGCATTACTTGGATATTTTAAAGATGGCACCGACGTTATTGTACATAAGCTTGCCTTTTGAGATATTTTAAATGTTGTGCTCTTTGTTCCTGTATAGTTTTCTTGACCAGTTATTGTTATATTAGCTGTTCCAATGTTTTTATTATTACTATAACTATACGTAAAATCCGTATTATTTACGAGCGTTGTTGTTTTTCCTGTTGGTATTGGTACTGTTACATTTGGTGTCGGTTTTATTGCATTTCCTGTATATACTTGATCATTAATTATTCCTATAGTTGCTGTTTTACTTATATCATATTGTTTTATTGATACCTTTACACTTCCAGATTTACTATTATAGTTACTATTTCCTGATATTAGATAATATACTGTATATGTTCCTGCATTTGTTCCCTTTGCTAATGCTGAATTTGCACTACAACTTGTTGATACTGCACTTAATGAATAACAGATATATCCTTGATCCTTACTTGAAGTTACTAAAGTTTGCTCCGCAGCGTTATACGTTAAATCATTTGCTGTTATCACTGTAGGATTTGTTGCCTTTATTATTTTAAATGTTTTACTCTTTGTTCCTGTATAGTTTCCTTTTCCTGTTACGTTTACTGTAGCATATGGATTACTTGTTGTTCCAGCATTTATATTATTACTATAACTATATGTATAATCTGTATTATTTACAAGTGTTGCAACACCTGCATTTGACATTGATGCTGTTACTAAAGGTGTTGGTTTTATTTCACTTTCTGTATACGTTTGATCATTTATTGTGCCTATTATACCATTAGTGCTTAAATCGTATTTTTTTATTGTTACTATTACACTTCCAGATTTCTCTTTATAATTACTGTTTCCATTAATGTAATAATACACAGTATATGTCCCTGCGTTTATTGCTGTTGGTACTGCTGTACTTGTACTACATTTACTTGTTATTACGGAATCAAGTGAATAACATATTGTTCCTTGAGCATTATTTGTTGTTACTAAACTTTGTGCTTGTGTATTATATGTTAAATCATTTACTGTTACTTTAACTGGATTCTCTGTTGGTACTATTTTAAATGTTGTACTCTTTGTTCCTGTATAATTTCCTGTTCCTGTTAACGTAACTGTTGCTGTTCCGACGTTCATATTATTACTATATGTTGTTGTATAAGTTGGTGTACTCTTACTTCCACTTGGTATTGGTACTGTTACACTTGGTGTTGGTTTTATTTCACTTCCTGTATATGTTTGATCACTTATGCTTCCTATTGTAGCATTGCTTAAATTATATGCCGTTATTTTCCATTGTATTGTTACATTACTTGTTGTTCCATCACTCCATTTGTAGTTTGAATTTAATGTAAATATTACATCATATGTTCCTACATTTGTTGCTTTTAATGTACTTCCATTTGTTACTATGCTTGTTCCTTCTGGAACACTAATTCCATGATTTTGTTCTTCTGCATTATAAACTTTATTCGCTGGAGATGTTGGTTTTGTTACTGATTTTTTATTAACTATTATTGTTATTGTAGCATCTTTTGTTACTTTACTATTTGTATCTGTTACTCTTACTGTTATTTTATATCCTGATGTATTGGCTGGTGTATTTGATTTTACTGTTATTGTTGTTCCACTTATACTAAAGTAACTATTATCATTTCCACTTATTATTGAATAACTATAACTTCCTGTTCCATTTGTTGCTGATGATATATTTACTGTTTGACTACTTGTTGGATTATATGTTACTGGTTTACTCTGATCATTAAATGTTAATACATTTGTTGTAACACTTGGTGTCATTGTTATATTTCCTGCAGGCATTGTAAATGTTGTATTAGCTGTAGTTTGATTTCCTACTAAGCTTGTATTACTACTTGTCCATTTACTCCATGTATATCCTGTATTTGCTGTTGCTTTTAGTGTTATTGTACTTCCGTAATAATAACTTCCACTTGCTGTACTTCCACTTGTACTTACTCCTGTTCCACTTCCTAATGTAAATGTATATTTATTTCTTGTATATTTATATGTTACTACTGTACTTCCATCTGCTTTTATTGTTGTTGTTTGCACACTTGGTGATGTAAATCCTGTGTAACTCTTTACTGCTGGTGTTATACTTGCGCCTGTTGTTCCTGTTAAATTATCTGTGTCATCTGCTTCTGTTGGATATGTTCCATCTAATTTTTGTTTATAATGTTTTACAACATACTTTGTATTTGTATCTACTTTACATACTGCATATAATGTTTGTGTATTTAATTTATCTGTTACATCTCCTCCATTATATGTTGTTCCATTCCCATCTGCACTTGTATTCCATGTGCATGTATATCCATCTTTATTTATTTCTGGTATTGTTACACTTGGTTTTGTTCCCCAATGTGCATATAATGTTGCATTTGCTGTATATAATGTATTTTTAAATGAACTTGTTATATATCCATTTTCATTTATCATTTGTGTTCCATTTGTTGCATCTGTATAATGTCCTGAATAACTATAATTTTCTGTTATCGCACTTGGCACTGTTATTCCTGTATTATTTGCATTAAAACTTACTGTATAACTTCTTGTTGGTTTTGTTATTGCATTCGCATTTGTACCCATTTCTTTAGTTAATGCACTATCTAAATATATTCCTGTATTATATTTTTCATAAATAGCTGTTGTTCCTGCAGTCGTTGCTCCATTTCCATTTAACGAAATTGTATATTTTTCTAATTCCTTAGTGAAATTTGCCGTTACCATTGTTTTTGCATTTACTGTTGTACTATTTGGTGTTATTGTATAATTTAAAATTTTTATTGTATAACCTGTTATCGTTTTTGTTCTTGCTGTTGCTATCCTTCCATCTGATAATGTTATCACATTACCAGATACAGTAAATGTTGTCCCAGGTATCACTATTATTTGTGTTGGTGTTATACTTCCTAAATTTGCATCATTTACTGCAAAATTAATTGTATTAAAATTTAAATTTAAATTATTTGTTCCATCAACAGTATATTTTTTCGAATATGGTATTTCTACACCATCTAATTTAATACCATTTATCTCATACTGTATTCCATAATCTAAATAGTCAGTTGAAAAAGTTTCTTTATATCCTTGATCAACACCATTTAATATTATTCTCGTTTGTATTCTACTATCATAACCTGAATCATATAATGTTCCATCCACATTATAACTTAATTTTAATTTTGCTTTTTTCTTTTCCCATACAGCGTATAAAGTCACGTCTTGTACTTTTTCATCAGTACCTGGTGAGTAAATTTCACCAGCCTTATATTCTATTGTTGTACTTGTTGAGGATGTTGACCATCCTTTAAAATCATAAGAATCTCTTGTTGGTTCATTTTTTGTTAAATTTAAATTATCTCCATATATTTTTATTTGTGATTGTGGAGCATTCTTTCCACCGTTTGCGTTATAAGAAATATAATATAATGGTCTAAAATCATATTTTTCAATAATATTTATAGTCGTTGAACTTGGATTTGTTGTAGTAAATGTAATTAAAAACTCTTTAACATTACTTTCACTACTACTATCCCCTTCTGGATGTACTATTGTAAAATCATCATTCTTACTGCTACAATTTTCATCAGTACATACTGAAGTAAAATCAGTTACTTTGACATTTAATCCCTCTGTACTAACACTGTTTTTTATGAATTTATAAATCGTTTGCTTAACATTCCCATAATTTGTTACTGTTATTTTGTAAGTAATTTCTGAATTAGCATTTGGAAGTGTAAAACCAGTAGTTGTTGTATCAACATTATACTTTGGTGAATAACTTTCAAGTGCCCCATTGCTTGCCGATACAAGTTTTATTCCTGTTACTCTTATATCAGTAATTGGCCTAAACATTGCTTCAGATGTTATTGCTAGTTTACTAGCAAGTCCTGAGTATGCAACAGTATTAAAAATAAACAAAAATAAAAATGCTACCGCTATCAAATATTTAATATTATTTCTAAATAATTTTTTCATTTTAACACTGCTCCTATTTAGACTATTATACTGTATATAATTATAACTTATATATCATTTTTTGTCATCAAATTTCAGTTAAAATTATAAGAAAAATAAAGGGATTTTTAAACATTTTTATTTTAAAAAAGTTATCCACAGCAAAACAAAAAAAGAAACTATTTTTTAGTTTCTTTTAAATATTATTTTTAATTAAAATCTTCTCTATTTGCTACATAATAATATAATGTATTACCATCAATTATTTCAAATTTAGATGTATTATCATCAATTCTTATATAAACAATTGTCTTGTTAATATTATTTCTAACATCTAATAATTCTCTAAATGTACTTATTCTAACCATATTTTCTTTATTAGTAGTTTCATGTTCTGCTTCTGTTATATATGAATCATATTGTTTTAATGTTTTATTAATAAATTTATCATATTTACTTGTTTCTTTAGAAACAGCTATTTTATTACTAACAACTTTAAATAAGAATACTAGAGCAATTAAATCACAAATTATTGCTAGTACATAAAGTATTGTATTAGTTGCTGTATTTGATGATGTACCATCAAATGAACTATTATTTATAGCAGGTGCATTTTTAGTTATATTAATCATTTGTTCAGATAAAGGAATATCTAAATACATTACTGTATTTCTAGATATATTGTTTAATCCTTTATATTTACCTGTATAATTAACATAATAATTTATTCTTAAATTACATTTAGCGCTTATACCATATTTTGTTTTAAATTCATTAGTTATTTTATTATATTTAGCATAATCAATTTTAAAGTTTTTAACCTTATTAATTGTTCCTGAAGTATCAGAATCTTTCTTTGTATTCTCAATAACTTCAGTATTTTTATAAATTACTTTATTATTATCATCTGTATCTACTATAGTTACTATTGCTTCTGCTTTTGTTTCAGCATTATATGTTAAACTATCTGCAAAACTATTAATATAACTAAAAGTTACATCAACATAATCAATTATATTTGATATATATTGCATTCCTTCATCAAGATATGGAGTATTATAGTATGAATCATCATCTAAATATACTCTATAACTTGTTGCGATCGTTTCTTTATAGCTTAAACTTTCATATTTTTTTAATCTATATGATCTATCCGCAAATATTATCGAAATAAATACTAGAACAATAATTAAAAAGATGTATGTTATATTTTTTTTAGAATTTTTCTTCATATCTCTTCTCCTATTGTAATGCTTCCCTTAACCAAATACTTGGAAGACCAATATATTTTATTCTAAAGGAAACTGTTCCTATTATATCTTTTTCTTTTACTATATTATCATCTACTTGATCGTTATTATCACCTTTTGTTTTAAAATATAGTTTATTATCCCTTTTAATTATTTTATATACCCTATGTGAAATAATTTTATTATTATATCTAAATACTAATATTTCACCTTTTTTAATATTTTTGATTTCTTTATTATTTGTTCTCCTTGCTATTATAACGTCTCCTCTATAAATATACGTATTCATCGAGTTAGATCCTATAACAAACATTTGATATTTTATAAATCCAGAATTTAATAAAACAATTAACAATAATATTGCTGTTATTACAATTGATAATGTCCTACTATATTTACTTTTCTTTGGTGATGATAATATTCTTATTGGTGGTCTTATAAGTATAAGTCCAATTATAAGTGGTAATGCTATTTCAAGTACTGAATTTATATATGGTCCAAAGTTTGGAACAATTGGCACCAAAAATATATAAATTTCAGTTATAATTCTGTAGATTACACAATTAATAACATTACTTTTAGAACATAATATTGTTAAGAATATATTTCTTGCAATACTAGTTAATACAATTAATCCAATATATTCATATAATTCATCACTTACTTTAAAATCATATAAGTAATATTTTGAAAATGAATCATATAGTATAAAAATTATACATGATAAAATTATAATTATTTTATTATTATTTGATTTATTAATATATATCGTTCTTATACATTCCATCAAAATAATATATATTATTGTCGGTATAATATTATATATAAAATTATTAAAATTAAATGTATAAATTGTTTTTGCAAAACCTGTAAACAAGCCTGCAACATAAATAAAAACGAAATAAAATAATAAGCAAGTTATAACAATTTTTAAAATCTGTTTATATTTATAATCGTTTTTTAAATCAATTTTAAATACACTATATAGTGCAATAAAACTAACAAGTAGAAATAATACTTCTAGATTATTCTCGAAAATACTTCCATAAAAAAAGCCTGTTATAATTACTAATAACATGAAAATTTGTATTGTTAATAATTGTTTTAAACTTTTTTTCATATTTTTACCTCTTTTATTTCTTCTTTATTAGTTCTTTTTATATGCAAATAGATACGCAAATAAAATAGCAATATTATGTTATCTTATTATTAATTGCGTATCTTAATGCACTTAAATTAGTTTTGTGAATAATTTAATGTTGCTGCAATGTTACTAACTTCAACATCTGTATTTACAACTGATGTAGCAGTTGATTTATATGTAACAACTAATTTAGCAGATTTTTTACCTGAAGTTGCTGCTAATGTATCATTCTTAGCAATAGTTGAACCATCACTATAAGTTAATGTATAAGTTAAATTACCACAAACTGTAGTAGCACCAGCATCATTACCTGTTGCAGAACAAGATGGTGTTGAAATTGTAGGTGCTGATGATAGTATTGCAGGAATGTTTCCTTTGTTAACTATATCAAATGTATAAGTTATTGAATCTCCTGGTTTAGATAATGTTCCTAGTTTACCAGAAATTGTTGTTGAACCAGTTTGTATTCCAAGTTTACTTGAAGATGTATCTAATACAGCTGAACCTGTAACTGATCCTTGTAAATTTTCAAAATGAACGTCCCATGTTCCAGCCTTTACTGTTGCTGTTCCGTTTATTTTTAATTGTTGTGTTAATGTAGCATATGCTACTGTTATTCCAATTAATGCTACGGCTAAAACGCCAAGCACAATATTTTGTACTTTATTATTCATATTTCTCTCCTATTATTAATTTTGACTATAATTTAATGTTGCTGCAATATTGCTTATTGCTACATCTGCACTTGGTACATATGTCATTTCATTTTTTAATGATAATGTTAATTTAGCCTTTTTAGTTTCTCCAGCGGCTAAAGTATCACCATTATTTATTTGTGAACCATCAGCATATGTTAATGTATATACTAAATCGTTAGCACAAATATTTGTAGCGCTTACTGTATCAGTAGATGTACATGTTGGTGTACTAATTACTGGTGCTGCACTAAGTATTGCAGGAATATTTCCTTTATTAACGATATCAAATGTATAAACTATTGAATCCCCTGGTACTGATAAAACACCAACAGATCCTGAAATAGTTGTTGAATTACTTGATATAGCTAATTTATTAGTATCAGCAAGTGCTGCTTTACCTGTTAATGACGAACTTAAATTTTCAAAATGAATATCCCAAGTTCCTGCTTTTACTGTTGCAGTTGATTCTATTTTTAACTGTTGTGTCAATAATGCATAAGCAACTGTTAAACCAATTAATCCAACTGCAAGTACTCCAAGTATAATGTTTTGTACTTTACTTCCCATTTCTACATTCCTCCTCTAGTATAATAATATAATATTTTATAATAATAGTCAACAGTTGTGTACTAAATTTAACAAACAAAAATCGCTATTTTTTTTATTATTCGATTTTTAAATTTTCATCTAGTTCTACACTATTAATACTATTAAATCTTTTAGTTATTTTATCAGTTGTTGTATGTATATCCTCAACATCTTTACTAACAGTTTGAATACTTCTAGAAAGCTTGTCCCATCTATCTTTATATCTACTAAATTCAACAGATAATTTGACAAGTTCTTCTCTTATTACTTTAGCATATTTATCTCTTTCAGCATTCTTAATGATTACCTCAATAGTTGTTAGAGTACTCATTAATGTTGTTGGAGAAGTTATCCATACCCTTTTTTTATATGCATATTCAATTATGTCATTATGATATGCATTAAGTTCTGCAAATATTGCTTCTGCTGGCAAGAACATTATTGCTTGATCACTTGTTACACCTTCTATGATATATTTATTTGCTATCGCATCAATATGTTTTTTAACATCACTTTTAAATAATTTGGCAGCTGTTTCCCTATCTGATGCACTATATCTTTTGTCAACCATTATCCTGTAATGCTCAAGTGGAAACTTAGAATCTATTCCAACGAGTCCAAGTGGTTCAGGTGCAAATAATGCGGCATCAACGATTGTACTATTTGGAAGAGTATATTGAAGACGATATATCTTATCATTCTTTTCTCCAAATACACTTGTTAATATATGCTTTAAGTTTACTTCACCATATATACCTCTACTCTTCTTATCAGTTAATATTCCTTGAAGTGAAACAATATCATTAGATAAAGTATCTATTTTCTTTTGTGCTTCATCTATTTTACTTAATCTTTCAAGTACTGATGTAAATGTTTTATTAGTTTTTTCAAAATTTTCATCTAATCTCTCGTTTACTTTATCATTTATCATATTTAATCTAAGTTCTATCTTATCATTTAATGTATTAATATCTTCATTAAGATTTTTATTAATATCATTTTTAAAATCATAAAGATCTCTTGTTACATTATTTTCAAGTTTACCAAGTCTTTCAGTAATGTTCCCTTCATTGATATTTTTAAATAAACTTATTGTTACAAGTACAACAAGTAAAATAAGTATTCCGATTATTATATATTCCATTTTTTTACCTCCTATTTTATAAATTTATTTGCAAGTTTACTTACTAAATACGCAATTAAAACCATAAATATAACCTGTGCAATTACATATGGATCTGTTATACTCTCAAGCAAGCTCTTTCCTATAAATCCCCAAAAATATACCATTGGTAATTTACCTATCATAAGTGCTGAAAAATATTTTTTAGCATCTATATCAGTTAAACCAGCCGCTATATTAACCGCAAATGCTGGTGTAAATGGTAAAGCAATTAATATAACTAAATTACTATATGATAACTTATTAATATATTTTTTAAATTTTTTAACTTTTTCATTTTTACCATATTTCTTTTCAAATTTATCTCTTAATTTTCTACATAATGTAAATGAAATCATGCATCCAATAACAGTTGCTATCCATGATATTAAAAATCCAAAAAGACTACCAAATGTCATTATATTAAGTGCTATAAAAACTGCAAGTGGAAGAATAGGTATCATTGATTCTAATATTATAAGTAAGAAACCTGATATAAATCCCATACTTCCCATTACACTTGTTATTTTATCTATTAATTCTGTTATAATTGTCTCCATCTTTATCCTCCATTAATATTATAAACCATTTTTAACGCAAAAAAAATAAGTTTTTCAAACTAAACTTATTTTTTAAATAAATCCTTCATATCCATCTATTACATTTACAACATCATATCCCATTATCTCTAAGAATTTACAGCATCTTTTACTTTTAAAACCCTCTGTACAATATATGTAATATGTTTCATTTTTATCTAAATACATATGTGGCATATCCGTTAAGTTATTCATATCAATATTTCTAGCATTATATATATGTCCTTTCATATATGCACCTTTAGTTCTTAAATCAATTATATTATACTCTTTTTTTAAATCACATGCTTTTATATTTTTCATATTTTCACCAGTCCACTATATAATATGAAAATTATTATTTACTGGTCACTATAATAGCCTAATACAAAAAAATGCACAAAATATTGTGCATTTTTTATTCTTCAAAGAAGAAATCATCAAAGAAGTCATCGTAATCTGAACTAACCTTATCTTTATCATTAGTTATTTTTTCTTCTTTTGTTTCTTTTTTACCATCTTCTGTTTTTGGTTCCTCTTTTGAAGCAGCTTTCTTTTCTTCTTTAACCTTAAAATTATTAAAATCAACCATATTACTGTGGATAACTTCATCTACTTTAGGATTTTCAGAAATATTCTTTGTACTAAATAATTTATCTTCTGGTGAATTAACTTTTTTAGTTTCATCAGTTGCTTTTTTATTATTTTTTTCTGCTTCGTCAGTTCGGTAAAGCGTTTAAGATGGAGGAAGTAAGAACTTATATTATTATTGTTCTTGTCGCTACGGGAATCGTCTTCTCGGACGTTGTTCATATTTATTCAACTGTGGGCGAAGCATTGTGTAAATCGTTTTTCCAAGTTGCAACGGTTATTACTACCACCGGATTCTCAACAGCGGACTTTAACCTGTGGTCCTCTACATCAAAAACCGTCCTCGTAATGCTTATGTTTGTAGGCGCATGTGCAGGAAGTACAGGCGGCGGAATCAAAGTGTCAAGATTTGTAATCGTGTCAAAATCAATTGGCAAAGAAATTCAGTCATATCTTCATCCGAAGAGTGTTAAAAAAATTACTTTTGACGGTAAGCCGGTTGACCATGATATTGTCAGAGCGACGAATGTTTATTATGTTTGCTTTGTTTTGGTCTTTGTTGTCAGCTTGTTAATAGTTTCGTTCCAAGGTTTTGATTTAACTACCAACTTTACATCTGTGGCAGCTGCAATTAATAATATAGGTCCCGGACTTAATTTGGTAGGACCTACTGAAAATTTCGGAAAATTCTCCGATTTGTCAAAATTCGTTTTGATGTTTGATATGCTTGCCGGCAGACTTGAACTTTTCCCAATGCTTATACTGATCAGCCCGAGACTTTGGATTGAATCTTTTAACGAGAGACTCCGAGCAAAATATTAATAAGATATATAAGTATTTATTTATTTCTTTGATTCCGCTTATAATATTTGGGGTGTGGAGATTTGGGATTTTTGCTTTAGTTTTTGATATTTTAGGATTTGGAATTGGGGTTTTGGTTAATTATCTTTTTAATAGAAAAGATAATGTGATTACTAGTGATTTTTATCCTTTTTATGGGATTCTTTGTGCTAGTTTAGTTAGTGTTAAG